>Ga0265780_10000359_pt1 | contig 71932 bp, 54 predicted proteins | sample P1T30metagenome_FD_192432 | JGI IMG/M metagenome (GOLD analysis project Ga0265780, IMG submission 192432) | Plant litter microbial communities from East Loma Ridge, Irvine, California - P1 T30 | ecosystem: Environmental > Terrestrial > Plant litter > Unclassified | place: USA: California...
GCAGGGCCAGGTCGAGCGCACGGTACAGCTCCAGCGTGCGCGCCTGCACGGCGAGCGCGCGCGAGGTGGTGCCGGGGCCGGCGGCCGCATCGACGATGCGCACGGCGACGCCCATGCGGTTCAGCCATAGCGCCAGCACCAGGCCGCTGGGGCCGGCGCCGACGATCAAGACCTGGGATTGCGTCATGTCGGTCTCCCTGGTAGGGCGCCGCTGCGCCTTCCATGCCATGGTACGCCAGTGCCGGGATACCGCCCCTGTCGGCCGCGTGTCGCCGCAGGCTTTTCGGGGAGGCCGCGAATTGTTGGATTCGCGCCCGGTTTCGGGGAGCGGCAAGCCGATGATAGCACTGGATGCCCACGAAACGGGCACGCCGCCGCCAGGATGCGCCGAAAGCATGCAAAAGATGCATCCTGTTAATACTTTTGCACTTTTGTAATCCCTGTCTTACATACTTTGAGCACGCGTGCCGATTCACCTCGAATAGCCCAGTCCGGATAATTCTGCTAATCAATCAACAAGAACCGGACCTGCATTCCATGACGCCTTCGTACGTTACCGATGTTCCTGAAGTCGCCCGCGCCAGCGCCGCCGCCCACGAAGCTGGCACGCCTGCCAAGGATTTGTATTTCGCCCTCCAGGCCGACCCGCAGGCCAACGCCCGCGCCGCCGAGGACTTCCTGCGCGCGCAGATCGCCGCCGTGCAAGCCATCCCGGCCGACCTGCCGCCCACCTTGGCCGAGCTGCCGGGCTGGATCCAGGCGCGCACCGACGCCGTCGGCCTCGAATACCGCGACTACCTGAACGCGCGCAAGGCCGGTGCGCCGCGCCGTTACTTCGGCAACCGCGCGCACGCCCTGAACTTCCTGAAGGCCGCCGCGCCGACCAAGCTGGTCGACGGCGCCTGGCTGTACGGCATGCTGCGCCACTGGGACAGCCCGGACTTCCACCCGCTCATCAAGACTTACCTGGAGGAGCTGGGCGAAGGGGTGCCGGACAAGAACCACGTCACCATCTACCGCAAGCTGCTGGCCACCCACGGCTGCGACGGCTGGGAGCATCTGAGCGACAGGCATTTCCTGCAAGGCGCGATCCAGCTGGCCCTGGGCCACAGCGGCGACCGCTTCCTGCCGGAGATCATCGGCTACAACCTCGGCTACGAACAATTGCCGCTGCACCTGCTGATCACCTCGTACGAGCTGAACGAGTTCGGCATCGACCCGTATTACTTCACGCTGCACGTGACGGTCGATAACGCCGCCACCGGCCACGCCCAGAAAGCCGTGCAGGCCCTGGTCGACCTGATGCCGCGCGTCGGCGACCGCGCCGCGTTCTACCGCCGCGTGCTCGACGGCTACCGCCTGAACGAGCTCGGCGCCAGCACGAATTCCGTGATCGCCGACTTCGACCTGCAGGAAGAGCTGGTCGACATCCTGGTCCAGAAAGCCGTGGTCGGCAAGAACATGCACTCCGATTACTGCCGCGTCGCCGGCCGCTCGGTCAACGACTGGCTGGCGGTGCCGGCCCAGGTGCCGGGCTTCCTGTCGGCCCTGGAGGGCGCTGGCTGGATCAAGCGCGGCGAAGACGTGGAGAACAGCCGCTTCTGGCGCCTGATCCACGGCGAGCGCGCCGAAATGTTCGGCGTCTTCAGCGCCTATGAACAGCAGGTATTGAAGGACTGGATCCTGACCTCGCCCGACGGCAAGGAAGGCGCAAGGGAGCCGCGCATGCTGACCCACCGCGCGCGCCAGCGCACCATGGATAACCTCAGCCAGCACCAGGACCGCAGCAGCAGCTACCCCGAGCGCGGCCTGATCCGCCGCCGCGCCGCGCGCGACACCGAGGGCGCGAACGAACTCGGCCTGCTCGAACAGCAAGTCGCGGGCGCCGCCGGCAAGGTGGAAGCGATGCACCTGCTGGCCGAGCTGATGTCGCCCGCGCACCACCACAGCGCCGCTGGCCTGATGGCCACGCGCATGTACACCAAGCTGCTCGATATTTGAGAAGCAAGACGTTTTTGGCAGCCGCTGCGCCCGCTGGGAGTGCAGCGGCTGTCTCCGCATCTGCGGCACCGAACGGCAGTTTCAGCATCGCCATACCAATTAGACATAGATCGATAGGGACATCCTCGTGCACATCCTCGAACAACGATTCCTCCGTGGCCCCAACCTCCACGCCGACACGCCCTGCCTGCTGAGCGTCATCGACCTGGAAGACCTGTACGGCGTCTCCTCGAAAGACATCCCCGGCTTCAACGACACGCTGCTGGCCATGCTGCCTTCGCTGCACGGCCAGCAGCTGCCGACCGGACAGCCCGGCGGCTTCGCCCAGCGCCTGCGCGCCGGCACCTACCTGGCGCGCGTGGTCGAGCAGGTGAGCCTGACCCTGCAATCGATGGCCGGCCCGACTGTCGGCTATGGCCGCACGCGCCCGAGCGCAGGCCGTCCCGGACAGTTCCGCATCGTCGTCCAGTACGCCATCGAGAAGCTGGCCGAGCCGGCCTTCCAGCTGGCGCTCGACCTGGTCACGGCGCTGGCGCTGGAACAGGAGTTCGACATCGAAGGCCGCCTGAAGGAACTGCGCGCGCTCGGTTCGCGCTACGGCATCGGCACCAGCACCGCGGCGGTGCTGGCGGCGGCCCACGAGCGCGGGATCCCGACCTCGCGCATCACCGACGACGCCAACCTGTTCCAGCTCGGCTGGGGCTCGAAGCAGAAGCGCCTGCAGGCCACCACCACCGGCGACACCAGCTATGTCGCCGTGAAGATCGCCAGCGACAAGCAGCTGACCAAGGCGCTGCTGATGGAAGCCGGCGTGCCGGTGCCGGAAGGCGCCACGGTCACCACCGTCGAAGAAGCCCAGCGCGTCGCGCGCCGGGTCGGCAAGCCGGTCGCCATCAAGCCGCTCGACGGCAACCAGGGCAAGGGCGTGACCACCAATTGCAGCACGCCCGAGGAAGTGGCCAAGGCCTTCGAGTTCGCGCGCCAGTATGGCCGCAAGATCATCGTCGAACGCTCGGTGGAAGGCCGCGACTACCGCGTGCTGGTGGCCGGCGGACGCATCGCCGCCGCCTCGTTCCGCCGTCCGGCCCACGTGATCGGCGACGGCGTCAGCACCATCCTCGAACTGGTGGAGATCGAAAACCAGAACCCGGCGCGCGGCAGCGGCCACAGCAACATCCTGACCCGCATCACGCTCGACGCCCACGCCGAGGACATGCTGCGCCGCCAGGGCTATGTGCCCGACGCGGTGCCGGCCGCCGGCGTCTGCGTCGAACTGCGCAGCAACGCCAATCTGTCCACCGGCGGCACCGCCGAAGACGTCACCGATTCGCTGCCGGAGAGTACGCGCGCACTGTGCGTGCGCGCGGCCAGCAAGATCGGCCTCGACGTGGCCGGCATCGACATCGTCTGCCAGGACATCGCGATCCCGCTGGACGAGCAGGGCGGCGCCGTCATCGAAGTCAATGCCGCGCCGGGCATCCGCATGCACCAGCACCCGAGCAAGGGCGAGCCGCGCGACGCCGGCGAAGCCATCGTCGACGGCCTGATGGGCCCATCGAACGGCCGCATCCCGGTGGTCGCCGTCACCGGCACCAACGGCAAGACCACCACCACCCTGATGATCGCCCACGCCGCGCGCGTGGCGGGCCTGGGCACCGGCGTCACCACCACCGAGGGCGTGTTCGTGAACGGCAAGCGCCTGGTGAAGGGCGACTGCACCGGCTACTGGTCGGCGCGCACCATCCTGTCGGCGCCGGACGTCGACTTCGCGGTGCTGGAAACGGCGCGCGGCGGCATCCTGAAACGCGGCCTGGCGTTCGACCAGTGCGACGTCGGCGTGGTCCTGAACGTGTCGCCGGACCACCTGGGCCTGGACGGCGTCGAGACCATCGAGGACCTGGCGCAGGTGAAGGCGGTGGTGGCCTCGTCGGCCTCGCGCGCGGTGGTGCTGAACGCCGAGGACGCGCTGTGCGTGTCGATGGTGCGGCGCGCCAAGCCGAGCGCCGAAGTCGTGTTCTTCTCGATGGAGCCGGAAAATCCGATCCTCCTGAAACACATCGAGGACGGCGGCCGCGGCGCCTACTTCCAGGACAACGCCATCGTGATCGCCGACGGCATGCGCCAGCAAGAGCTGATGCGGGTCGAGGCCATGCCCGCCAGCTACGGCGGCCGCGCGCGCTACAACATCGCGAACGCCCTGGCGGCGGCCGCGGCGCTGATGGCCTCGGGCTTCTCGAACACGCAGATCGCGGCCGGCCTGTCGACCTTTGTTTCCGACAGCAAGAGCAACCCGCTGCGCACCAACGTGTTCGACGTGCGCGGCGTGACCGTGATCGTCGACTACGCGCACAATGCGGCGGCCTACGCGGCCCTGGCCGAGATGGCGCGCGCGCTGCTGCCGGGGCAACTGGTCGGCATCGTCACCGCGCCGGGCGACCGCCGCGACAGCGACCTGATCCAGATCGGGGAAGTCTGCGGCGAGCGCTTCGACGAGCTGGTGGTGTACGAATCGCAGAGCCGCGGCCGTCCGGTAGGCGGCGCGGTGGACCTGATCGTCCAGGGCGCCGAAAATGTGGTCGGACCGTCGGACACGCTGCATCCCGAAATCGAGGTCGGCGAGGCCATCCGTCTCGGTTTGAGCCTGTGCAGCGCCGGCGACGTGCTGGTGTTTGCCTGCGGCTCGTCGCTGCAGGTGTTCATCGACGCGCTGCGCGTGGACGATCCGGAGAGTGCGGACCGGATCGCGGCGCAGACCATCTAACCACGCCAGTATCGTAGGGAAAAGGCGCCGCAAACGGCGCCTTTTTTCATTGTTGGCGCGAGCGAATCGCCGCGCTTGTGAAAAAAAGCTCAGGGCAAGGGCTACGGCCTGCCGGCGCCGAGTCGAAGGCAGTACGAGCGTACGGCGAGACGCGCCAACGCCGCCATGGCGATTTTTTCACACGCTCGTAGGGTGGGACTTGTCCCCACCAAAACACATCCCGCACCATCGTGTCACATCCGGTGACAAAAAAAGCGGCCCCGCAGGGCCGCCGTCACTCTCACGTGAAATATTACACCGCTGCGGCCTCGATACGGCGCGCGATCTCCGGCCTGGTCGGGCGCAGGGCCTCGGTCAGTTCCGAGATCGACGAACCGCAGCCGAACACCAGCACGTCGCCGGGCTGGCACAGGGCCAGGCCGGCGCGGATCGCCTGGTGCACGTCCAGCTCGCTCTGCAGGTGCTCGCTGGCGATGCGGCCCAGGCGCGCGCCTTGCGCCAGCAGTTCGGCGACGCTGCCGGCGGCGCGGCCGCGGTTCTCGGTCTCGTATACCACCAGCTCGTCGAAGCCGGCGGCGCAGGTGCGGCCGATGTCGACCAGGTCGGCGTCGCGGCGGTCGCCTGGCGCGGCCACCACGCCGACCACCCGGCCCGGGGTCATGGCGCGCGCCGTTTCGGCCAGCGCCGCGTATGCGGCGCAGTTGTGGGCGTAGTCGACGATCACGGTAACGCCGTCGACGTCGAACAGGTTCGAGCGCAGCGGATTGTGCTTGCTGTCGGAAACGAAGCTGCGCATGCCGGCCACGATCTCGGCGTTGCCGAAGCCGGACGCCGCCAGCGCCGCGGTGGCCGCCAGCGCGTTCGCGATGTTGTAGCGCGCGCAGCCGTTCAGCGACACCGGCATCTGCCGTACGTCGACCAGGGCTTCGTGGCGCGCGCCGGTGGCCAGCACCACGGTGTTGTCCTGCAGGTAGACGCCGCGGCCGCCCGACTCCAGGTGGCGCAACAGGACAGGATTGTCCGCGTCCAGCGAGAAGTACAGCACCTCGACGGTTTCGAGCAAGTCCTTCGCCATCGCCACGCAATAGTCGTCCTCGGCGTTCAGCACCACGGCGCGCGAGGCGCGCCGGGCCACCACGGCCTTCACCTTGGCCAGCTCCTCGACGGTGTCGATGCCGTCCAGGCCCAGGTGGTCGCTCGACACGTTCAGCACCACCGACACGTCGCACTTGTCGTAGGCCAGGCCGCGCTTGAGGATGCCGCCGCGCGCCGTTTCCAGCACCGCGAAATCGACTTGCGGCGATGTCAGCAGCGCGCGCGCCGAACGGTAGCCGGTGCAGTCGCCTTCCATGATGCGCTGGCCGTCGACGTACACGCCTTCGGTGGTGGTGACGCCGGTGCGCTGGCCGGTCAGGCGCGCGGTGTGGGCGATCAGCAGCGAGGTCGTGGTCTTGCCGTTGGTGCCGGTGATGGCCACGGTCGGGATGCGGCCGTCGTCCTGGCCGAACAGGGCCTCGACGATCGCCGCGCCGGCGTCGCGCGGGGTGCCGCGGCTCGGAAACTGGTGCATGCGGATGCCGGGTGCGGCATTCACTTCGATGATGCCGCCTTTCTGTTCGCGCAGTGGTTGCGCGATGTCCTGGCAGATCACGTCGATGCCGGCCACGTCCAGGCCGATGGTCCGTGCGGCGCGGATGCAGATGTCGCGCGTTTCCTCGGGCAGCAGGTCGGTCACGTCTTCGGCGGTGCCGCCGGTCGACAAATTCGCGTTGCCGCGCAAGTCGACCGAGACGCCGGCCGGCAGCACGGCGTCGAAATCGTAGCCCTGTTTTTCCAGGATGGCCGCCGCCAGCGCGTCCATCGGGATCTTGGTCAGGATGTTGGTGTGGCCTTCGCCGCGCGCCGGGTTCAGGTTTTCAAGCGCGACCAGTTCGCGCACGGTCGAGGAGCCGTCGCCCGTCACGCAGGGCGGACGGCGCCAGGACGCGGCGGCGATCTTGCCGCCCGTGACCAGCACGCGGTAGTCGCGGCCTTGCAGGAATTCCTCGACGATCACGTGGCGGCTGTACTTGCGTGCGTGTTCGAAGGCGCGTTCCACTTCTTCCGGCGTGGCGCAGATCGTGGTCACGCCCTTGCCCTGGTTGGCGTCGAGCGGCTTGATGGTGGCCGGGCCGCCGAGGCGGCGCGCCACGCGCTGGGCTTCCGCCAGGGTGGTGACGGTGGCGCCGGCCGGCACCGGGCAGCCGGCCTGCTCCAGCAGGGTCTTGGTCAGCTGCTTGTCGCTGGCGATGCCGACCGCGATCGAATTGGTGGCGCCGGTGATCGTCGCTTGCAGGCGCTTCTGGCGGCTGCCCCAGCCCAGCTGGAACAGGTTCGCTTCGTCGGTGATGCGCAGGCTCGGTATGCCGCGCCGTTCGGCGGCCGACACCACGGCGCCGGTGCTGGTGCCGACCGCATAGTCTTCGGCGATGTCGTGCAGTTCGGCCACGGCGGCGGCCAGGTCGAAGTCCTTGCCGGCTTGCAGGGAGCCGATCAGGTCGAGCGCCACGTCCAGCGCGGCGCGCGCAAGCTGCTCGGTGCGGTAGCCGCAGACGGCGCGGCGCGCGTTGGCGTTGCGCGCTACGTCCAGGGTCTGGCTGAAGGCGGCGGGGGCGCCGGCCAGGCGCTGCAGTTCCATGACGACCGGCTCGACGGCGTCGGCGGCGCAACCCAGCGCGGCGAGGCGCGCCGAGGCTTCGGGCGACAGTTCCGGCAGCAGGGCGACCAGCCGCGCAACCAGGCCGGGCGCCGGCTCGGCGCCGGCGCTGTCGATGACGGCCATCAGGCAAGGGGCTGCGCTGTACAGGTTGGGGCCGCGCAGGAAGCGTTTTTCGATGATTCTCATGAGATCGTAGTCCGTTTTGTCACATTTTCCAGGAATTCGTGCAGCGAGCGCGGAATCGGCTTGGCTTCCTCGCCATCGGCCGGCAACTGGTAGCGGCTGCCGGCGGGCAGCAGGTGCAGGCGCACGTCGATCAGTTCCGGCGTGTCGCGCTCGCGGATGTCGGCCATGTTGGTGAGCATGGTGCGGCCGTCGACCACGGTCACCGAGCCTTCGCCCAGCACCTCGATGCCGCGCCCGCGCTCGACCACCAGCGCGGTGTCCTCGTCGATGCCGATGCCCATCAAATACGGGTTCTGGGCCACCGCCGACAGCAGGCGCGCCAGGCGCTGGCGCTCCGAGAAGTGCTGGTCGATCACCACCTTGTGCAGGAAGCCGAGGCCGGCGCCCATGTGGACCGCGCCCTTTTCGGGCAGCAGGTCGGTCTTGCCCTGGGTGAGCATGTGGCCCGACATCGCCGAGGCGCCGGCGCTGGTGCCGCCGATGCAGGCGCCGCGCACCTTCAGCGCGGTGTGCATCTCGGCGTCGAGCGCGGTGCCGCCGATGATCGCCATCAGGCGCTTCTGGTCGCCGCCGGTCATGAAGATGCCGTCGGCCTCGGCCACCATGCGCACCTTCTCCTCGTCGTTGGCGTCCTGGCGCGATTCGAGCGAGAGATGCGCGCGCTGGCGCACGCCCAGGTCGCCGAAGGCCTGGTCGTAGATCTCCCACATGTCGTCGGCGATCTTGCTGGCGGCGGTGATCACGACGATGCGCGCTTCCGCGCCGCCGGCCAGTTCGACGAAGCGGGTCAGGATTTCCTTGCCGTGCTGGCGGTCTTCGTGGCCGCCGATGATGACCAGGTGGCCATGCTTGGCGGTCTGATGGGGTTCAGTTTTCATTTAGTCTTCGATCCTCGCAGTTGGCATATCCTTGTTGCAGCACGCGCCGGCCTCGGTTTTCGTCACGGCGATCAGGCCGACGTCGACGTCCTGGTCGAACAAATCGATCCCGCGCCGCAGCGCCTGCTGCAGCGGCATGCCGGCTTCGATCCAGCCGTAGACGGTGCGGGCCAGCATGTGGCGCACGACGTGTTCGCCGATGCCGGTGGCGGCGATCGCGCCGTGGGTGCCGGCATAGAAGCCGGCGCCGACGATCGCGGTATCGCCCACGCGGCCCAGCAGCGAGGGCGCCGAGCCGCCGGTGGAGCCGGCCACGGCGAAATGGCCGTCGGCTGCGCGCACCACGGCGCCGACGGTGTCGCAGGCTTTCGAGGCCGGCAGTTGCAGCGGTGTCTTGTAGTTCCAGAAGCGGTCGAACATGCGGTTGCCGACGCCGGGCATGACCGGCACCGAGCCGGCCAGTTCCTGCAGCAGCCTGGCGTGCTTCTCGCGCTGGGTGGCGGTGATCGGCTTGCCGCGTTCGAGGCCGATGGCGCGCGCGAAGCGCTCGGCGCCTTCGCCGGCCAGCAGCACGTGCGGGGTGTCGGACACGGCGCGCGCCAGCAGGATCGGGTTGCGCACATCGCGCACGGCGGCAACCGCGCCCAGGCGGCCGCGGTTATCCATGATCGAGGCGTCCATTTCGATGGTGGCGCCGTCCAGGCACAGCACCGAACCGGTGCCGGCATTGAAGCGCTCGTCTTCTTCGAAAACCATCACGGCGGTGATCGCGGCGTCGAGTGCGTCGCCGGTTTCCAGGAATTTGGTGTGGCCGTCCTTGGCTGCGCGCTCGGCGCCGTCGGTCAGGTCCAGCGACTCGCCGGCGCCGCCATGGGTGACGATGGCGAAGCCTCGGTGGGTGTTCTGCATGTGTTCCGTCTTCCTCGTGTATTTTCTCGTGTTGCCTTTGCGCTTGTGACGCGTAGCATATCTAGAACAAGATTATGCAAAACGGGATAGAAAACACCTATCGGTAGCGCAGCCGTGTGAATGTAAGAACAAACTTACAAGGAAGACATGTTCTGGTGATTCATGAAGAAATACCGGGTACATGGCTCCCTGGAGGGGGCGGCCGGCGGATGCACATCTGCGCCAACGGTTTCGGCACACGTCAGCCCTGGCCGCGGCTGCACCGTCGCCGGCCTGCAACGCGGTCAAGCCGGGCATGCAGGCAGCGCCCGCTTCTGGCCAAGGTCTGCTAAAATCTCGCCCCTTCAAAGAAAGGCAGACATGACGAACGCATGCGGCGTCGACTTCGGCACCTCGAATTCCACGGTGGGCTGGATCGCAACAACCAACAAGCCGGGACCGGCCCAGCGCACGCTGCTCGCCCTCGAAGACGGCAAGCCGACGCTGCCGTCGGTGGTGTTCTTCAACGCCGACGACGAAGCGGTGCGCTATGGCCGCGCGGCCCTGGCCGACTACCTGCAAGGCTACGAAGGCCGCCTGATGCGCTCGCTGAAAAGCCTGCTCGGCACCAGCCTGATGGATGGCCAGACCGAAGTGGCGGGCCGCGCGCTGCCGTTTCGCCTGCTGCTGGCCCAGTTCATCGGCGAGGTCAAGCGCCGCGCCGAGCAGCAGGCCGGGCGCGGCTTCGAGCGCGCCGTGTTCGGCCGTCCGGTGTTCTTCATCGACGACAACCGTGCCGCCGACCAATTGGCCGAGGACACCCTGGCCGAAGTGGCGAAGAGCGTGGGCTTTCGCGAGATCGCCTTCCAGTACGAGCCGATCGCCGCCGCCTTCGACTACGAATCCCAGATCGACCGCGAGGAGCTGGTCCTGATCGCCGACATCGGCGGCGGCACTTCCGACTTTTCGCTGGTGCGCCTGGGCCCGGAGCGCGCCAAGCGCACCGAGCGGCGCCAGGACATCCTCGCCACCGGCGGCGTGCACATCGGCGGCACCGACTTCGACAAATACCTGAGCCTGGCCACCGTGATGCCGCTGCTCGGTTACGGCAGCCTGCTGCGCTCGGGCGCCGACATCCCGTCGAGCTATTACTTCAACCTGGCGACCTGGCATACGATCAACCAGGCCTACACGCGCAAGAGCGTGGCCCAGCTCGAAGACCTGGTGCGCGACGCCCAGCAGCCGGCCAAGCTGAAACGCCTGCAGCACCTGATCGACGAGCGCGCCGGCCACTGGCTGGCGATGCAGGTCGAGGCGGCCAAGATCGGCCTGTCCGATCAAGCGTCGGTGATGCTCGAGCTGGACCGCCTGGCGCCGCCGGAGAGTTTGCTGGTCGAGCGCGCGCAGTTCGAGCACGCCATCGCCGGCCTGCTCGACAGCATCGACGCCACCGTGCTGCGCCTGCTGGCCGATGCCGGCCTCAAGCCGGACGCGATCGACACCGTGTTCTTTACCGGCGGTTCCAGTGGCGTGGGACTGCTGCGCGAGCGGGTGGGGGCGCTGGTGCCGGGCGCGCGCAAGGTCGAGGGCGATCTGTTCGGCAGCATCGGCGCCGGGCTGGCCCTCGACGCACTGCGCAAATTCGGCTAAGGTTCGTCCATGCACTCTTTTGAACGCCCCATCGTGATGCTCGACTTCGAGACCACGGGTTTGTCGCCTGCCATGGGCGACCGCATCACCGAGGTTGCCGCCCTGCGCATCGAAGGCGGGCGCGTGACCGAACGCTATGTTTCGCTGGTCAATTGCGGCGTGCGCATTCCAGCCTTTATCACCAGCCTGACCGGCATTACCCAGGAGATGGTCGACTCGGCGCCGCCTGCATCGGCCGTCGTGCCCGAGCTGCTCGACTTCATCGGCGCCGACACGCTGTCGGCCCACAACGCCAGCTTCGACGAGAAGTTCCTGGTGGCCGAAGCCGAGCGTTTGCAGCGGGCCTGCGGCCATGCTGCGCTGGTCTGCTCGCTGAAGCTGTCGCGCCGGGTCTTCCCCGGCATGGCCAGCTACAAGCTGGGCCAGCTGTCGCGCCAGCTCGGCATTCCGTTCCGTGGTTCCGCCCACCGGGCCGAGGCCGATGCCGAAGTCGCGGCCGACGTGCTGATCCACATCGGGCGCCACATCGGGTCTTCCTATGGACTGGAACAGGTGGCGCCGGACTTGCTGGTGTCGCTGAACCGCCTGGCCGCCGCCAAGGTGCCGGGCTGGCTGGACAAGTACGCGGCCGAACGGCGCGGCCCGCGCGCGGCCTGAACGCTTCGTCTAAGGGGCCTCAAGAAGAGCCCGCCGCGCACAGCGCAGGCGGGTTTTTTTTATTGGCGCACACCCGGTCACGATTGCGCGCAGTCAAACGCCGGGCTTTCTCTCTCATTAAAATTTTGCTAATAGTATGAGGCTGCCGCGCGTGGCGTTTTTACGTCATTTTCACGTAAACGCGTCATGCGCGAGGCAGGCCGTGCACGCACACGTCCATCTGTTGGGGAACGAGCATGAACCGCCAGAAGCTCCACCGCGAGAGCCATCAGACCTACGTGTGGTTCCGTGAAGCCGCCGAGCGCGGCAATCCGTACGCCCAGTTCAACCTGGGCCTGCTGTACAAGAAGGGCGAGGGTGTCGAGCGCAACGACGCGGCCGCCTTTCGCTGGCTGCGCCAGGCCGCGCTGCAGGGCCTGGCGTTTGCCCAGAACCACCTCGGCGCCATGTATTTCCACGGGCGCGGCGTGGAGGCCTGCGACCTCGAGAGCGCGCGCTGGTTCCGGCTCGCCGCCGACCAGGGCGACGCCTCGGCCCAGCAAAACCTCGGCCACATGTACCGCAAGGGCCGCGGCGTGGCCCAGGACTACGAGCGCGCCCTGGGCTGGTACTACCGCGCCGCCGAGCAGGGCGTTGCCAGCGCCCAGAACCTCTTGGGCGAATGCTACCTGCACGGCCTGGGCGCGGCCATCAACCATCCGCTGGCGATGGCCTGGTTCCGCAAGGCGGCCCTGCAGGGCGACGCCCCGGCCCAGCTGAACCTGGGCCTGATGTACAAGCGCGGCCAGGGCGTCGACGCCAGCGACACGCAGGCCCTGTACTGGTTCCGCCAGGCCGCCGCCGCCGGCCAGCGCGGCGCCCAGCGCCAGCTCGGCCTGGCCTACGCCGATGGCCTGGGCGTGAAGGCCGATGGGCGGCGCGCGCTGGCCTGGCTGCAGCGCGCCGCCAACCACGGCGACCGCGAAGCCCAGTTCATCCTCGGCACCCTGTACGCCGAAGGGCGCCATGCCGAGCGCGACGAGGCGCGCGCGCTGGAGTGGTACACGCGCGCCGCCAGCCAGGGCCATGTGGGCGCCCAGTACAACCTGGCCAGCATGTATGCCCACGGCCGCGGCGTCCCCTGCGATCCGCAGCGCGCCTTCGACTGGTACCGGCGCGCGGCCGAGCAGGGCGCGCCGAACGCCCAGTTCAACCTCGGCGTCATCTACGCCAACGGCCAGGGTGTGGAGCGCGACGCACTGCGCGCCGCCCACTGGTACAGCCTGGCCGCCGACCAGGGCGACGCCAGCGCCCAGAACAACCTGGGCGTACTGTTCGCCAGCGGCCAGGGCGTGGGGCAGGACGACCGGCGCGCGGTCTACTGGTACACGCAGGCGGCCGAGCAGGGCCATGCGCTGGCCCAGTACAACCTCGGCGGCATGTACAACAGCGGCCGCGGCGTGGCGCGCGACCCGGTGCGCGCCTACATGTGGATGCTGCTCGCGGCCGATGGCGGCGACGGCACCGCGAACGTCAACAAGACCATCGTCGCCCGGCGCCTGAGTCCGTCGGAAATCGGGCACGCGATCGACTTGTCGCACAAGTGGCAGCTGAGCCATCGCGAGGCGGCGGCGCGGCCGGTAAAGCAGGGGCTGGCTTGCAGGGGGCGTCGTTGATCCGCTACACTGGCTTGCCGTCAATACTCTGATCGGCAGGAAGCCAGCGACCGGCTCGGTTTTCGGCACGCTCAACTGGAGCTACCCATGCCCGCATTCGCGCCTGAGCAATTCATCGAAGAGACCAGCGACGCGGTCCGTACGCTGTGGATTTCCGAAGCCGGCGGCCTGACGCAGTTCGGCGCCTTTGTCGAGATCCTGCAGCCCGGGGCACGCTCATCGCTCAGCCACTGGCACAGCGCCGAGGACGAGATGGTGTATGTGCTCGAAGGCGAGCTGACGCTGGTCGAGGACGGGTCCGAAACGCTGCTGCGGCCCGGCGACGCGGCGACCTTCCGCAGCGCGGTTGCTGTCGCGCACAGCCTGCACAACCGCAGTGGCTTGCCCACCCGCTGCCTCGTGGTCGGCACGCGCGCACCCGTTGACCGCATCACCTACCCGGCGCACGACCGGGTCTGCATCCGCGACCGCTCGCTGCCCGACGACACCTGGACGACGCTCGCCGGAAAGCCGGCCAGCAGCCCGTACTGAGCGGCACGCCCGTTTGCGGCGGCGCCGGCCTGCTCCTGCCGAATGTCCCGCACCAGCGCCAGCGCCCCTGCATGCGCACAAAAAATATTGTTCACAAGACCAGGTTTTGTAAGTCGTGGTCATCCATTTGTCATTTCTTGTTGGTAAAATAGCATGCCGAAACGGTAACGCCTGACTGTCGCCCAGGCGCTGCATTCGTGCGGCCAAGAACACGCCATCGCTCTTTCATTGTTCGTCCTGTCAGCGTCCAGCCATGTCCAGCCAAGCCAACCGTCTCTCGCTACAACGTCGGCATGATATCCAGGGACTGCGCGTCATCAGCGCCTGCCTGGTCTTTTGCTTCCACGTGTTCTTTTCCGGCGTCTCGGGCGGCGTCGATGTGTTCTTTGTCGTCTCCGGCTATTTCATGGCGGCGAATGCCGCGCGAAGGGAAGGGATCGCGGCGCCGCCGCCGCTCCTGTCGTTCTACCGCGACTTCCTGCTGCGCGTGGCGCCGCAAGCCATCCTCGCGCTACTCGGCATCCTGCTGCTGCTGTTCTTGTTCACGTCGCCCATGGTGTGGGCCACCAACCTGCGCGATATCGGCGCCAGCGCCGTCTACCTGGAAAACTTCCGCCTGATCAGCCGCGGGCAGGATTATCTCGCCAAGAGCGAGTCGCTGAGCCTGGTCCAGCATTTCTGGGCCGTGTCGCTGATCGGCCAGTCCTACTTCGCCTGGCCCCTGATCCTCAGGTTGAACAGGCTGCTGGCAACGGGCCTGCGGCGCGATCCAGGCGCGCTGCTGGGCGCTGTCATCGCGGCGCTTTCGTTCGCGTCCTTCTACTGGTGCCTGTATTTCACGCAGGCGTCGCCGTCCAGCGCTTACTTCGACTTCTTCTCGCGCTTCTGGGAATTCGGTTGCGGCGCACTGCTGGGCAGCCGGGCCGCCGACAGGCCGGTCAGCGCCTTTGGGGCCGCCTGGTCGTGGATCGGCGTGGCGCTGATCGTCAGCTGCGGTTTCCTGATCGGCTCGACACTTGCCTTTCCCGGCTACGCGTCGGCCTGGCCGGTCATCGGCGCGCTGCTGTTCATCCGCTTTGGCCGCGCCGACGTGCGCGCCAATGCCGGCTGGTGCCTGTCGCGTCCCTGGCTGGCGCGGCTGGGCGCTGTTTCGTTTGGCGTCTACCTGTGGCATTGGCCGCTGTATGTGGTGTACACCAACAGCACGAACCATGCCGGCGCGGTGCCGCTGTTGCCGGGGCTGGGCTTGCTGGCGCTGTCGGTCATCTGCGCCTACCTGAGCAAGCGGATCATCGACTGGTGTTTCGCGGCGCCGCGCGTGTCGTCCAGCACGACGCTGGTTCCCCTCGGCTTCCTGTCGCTGCTGCTCCTGATTTCCTCGTCCAGCGAATTCGTGCGCCGTGAGGTCGGCGCGAGCGGCGCGCAGTGGGACGCCGCGAACGCTGGCGGGGCGGGATTCATCCTGCCGGGCCCCTTCAGCGTGCGCGCCGATAACCCTTCCGTGTACAAAAGCGGCTGCCACCAGACCGGCACGTCCCACGCGCTCAAGACCTGCAGCTTCGGCAGTCCCGCCGCGAAAAAGAAGATCGTCCTGGTGGGCGGTTCGCATTCGACCCATTGGTTGCCTGCGCTCCTGCGGCATGCCGACAGGGAGGGATGGCGCGTCATTTCCATGACCAAGTCGGGCTGCCTGTTTTCCGATCCGGCCGACAAGACCTTGAAACCGGGCGCGATGCACGCCTCGTGCGGGAAATGGAATGAGGCCGCGATGCGCGCGATCCTGGCGATCAAGCCGGACCTGGTGGTGACGCTGGCCACGCGCTACATCGATCACAAAGGAGGGCGCACCGAATATGTGCCGAATGGCTACCTGTCGTATTTCCGCCGGCTCGAGGCCAACGCAATCCGGACGCTGGCCCTGCGCGACAATCCCTGGATGCACAAGGACGTCCCGGTGTGCGTGTATTCGCCCGTCGTCGATGACAAGGACATCTGCGGGGCGCCACGGCGCCAGGTGCTGGACGATGCCGGCTATGCCTCGGCCATCAAGGCCATCCCGGCGAGCGTCCATGTGGCGGACCTGAGTGCGCAGTTCTGCGACAGCAGGCTGTGCTGGGCCACGAAGGACAACGTCGTCATTTACCGCGACAGCAACCACATCACGGCCAGCTATGCAAAGCGTATCTCGCCGGCCTTGCGCGATGCGGTCAACCGGGCCTGGATGGCGACACCGCAGCGGTATCGCCAGGCGCGGTAAGGACCGAGCTTATTGCGGCGGCTGTCCGTTCGAGGCCAGCAAGCCCGCATCGACCGGCAGGTTGACGCCGGTGATCAGGCGCGCATCCTCGCTGGCAAGAAAGGCCATCGCGGCGGCCACGCCTTCCGGGTCCTCGGGTGCGCCGAGCGGCATGCGTTCCCTGAACTTGGCCACCAGTTCCGGATCGCTGACCATGTCCTCGGTCATGCCGGTTTTCGTGAAGCTGGGATTGACCGCGTTCACGCGCACGCCATCCTTGGCCGCATCCATCGCCATCGCGCGCACCATGTTGCTGACGGCGCCTTTCGAGGTGTTGTAGGCAAACAGGTTCCAGTCGCCGCCCAGGCCCGAGACCGACGAGGTCATGACAATCGACCCTTTCGTTTTCACGAGTTCCGCCATCGCCGCCTTGGCCATGTGGAAGTAGCCGCCGACATTCACCGCCATCACGCGCTCGAAATCTTCCTCGCTGGTCTTCGTGATGTCGCCTTCGGTGGCCATACCGGCATTGTTGACCAGGATGTGCAGGCCGCCGAAACGCGCGACCGCCGCCTTCACGGCAGCGGCGGCGGTGGCCTTGTCGGCCGTATCGCCGGCGTGGACCAGGACGCGGTCTTGCGGCAGTTCGGCGGCGGCCTTTTCCAGCTTGTCTTGATCGATGTCGAGCATCACGACACGGGCGCCTTCGTCGAGGAAACGGCGGGCGGCGGCCAGGCCGATGCCGGAGGCGGCGCCGGTGACGAGGACGGTTTTTTCACTGAAACGGTTCATTCTGACTCCCATGAAATTGACAAAATTGCCAGCTTGCGTGTGAATCGAAAGTATCACAGCCATGGAATCCGGGGATTTCGGTTCACCGGTAAAGTCGCGCGCTCCTTGCGATCTCGGCTATGATGCCCAGCGGCACATCCGCCTTCCTTGAACCACGTACGAGAAGAACATGCACAAGAGACACGCTACGCTCGCCCTGGCCCTGATGATGGCCTTCGGCGCCCATGCCGCCGATCCGGCATCCTGCCCGGCCGGGCAGGGGCTGACCTACCCGGTCACCCAGAAAGTCGGCCAGACCGACAACTACCACGGCACGACGATCGCCGACCCCTACCGCTGGCTGGAAGACGCGAACAGCGCCCAGACCAAACAGTGGGTCGACGCCCAGGTCGCGGTGACCCAGGCCTACCTGGCCAAGATCCCGCAGCGCAAGGCGATCCAGGAGCGCCTGACCACGCTGTGGAACTACGAGCGCTACTCGGTGCCGTCGAAAGAGGGCGGCCGCTACTTCTACAGCCGCAACGACGGCCTGCAGAACCAGTCGGTGCTGTACACGATGAAGAACCTGCTTGATGCACCACGCATGCTGCTCGACCCGAACACGCTGGCAGCGGACGGCACGGTCGCCCTGGCCGGCGTCGAAGTCAGCCCGGACGGCAAGCTGATGGCCTACGGCACGGCAGCCTCGGGTTCCGACTGGAACGAGTGGAAGGTGCGCGACATCGACACCGGCAAGGACCTGGACGACCACCTGAAGTGGGTCAAGTTCTCGCAGACCGCCTGGACGAAAGACGGCAAGGGCTTCTTCTACAGCCGCTACGACGAGCCGACCGAAGCAACGAAACTGGCGGCGGTGAACTACCACCAGAAACTGTACTTCCACAAGATCGGCACCCCGCAAAGCGCCGACACCCTGGTCTACGACCGTCCGGACGAAAAGGAATGGGGCTTTCGCGCCAAGACCACCGACGACGGCAAGTACCTGCTGATCACGGCCACCAAGGGCACCGCGCATAAATACCGCGTGTTCATCAAGGATTTGTCGAAGGCCGGCGCGAAGGTCGTGCCGCTGGTCGACAACTTCGATGCGGCCTACGACTTCATCGACAACGTCGGCGACGTGTTCTACTTCAGCACCGACCGCAAGGCGCCGCGCCAGCGCATCGTCGCCATCGACGTGCGTCAACCTGCCGAAGCCAGCTGGAAGGAGATCGTCGCCGAATCCGGCGACACCCTGAACGCGGCCCACGTCGTCGGCGACCGCCTGATCGTCGAGTACCTGAAGGATGCGCGCAGCGTCGTGCGCGTGAGCGACCTCAACGGCAAGTTCATCCGCGAGATCGCGCTGCCGGGCATCGGTTCGGTCTCGGGCTTCACGGGCAAGCGCGGCGACAAGGAAACCTTCTTCTCCTTCACCGGCTTCACCACCCCGACCACCATCTACCGCATGGATGTGGCCAGCGGCAAGACCGAGGTGTTCCGCCAGCCGAAGGTGGACTTCGACCCGAACGCCTACGAGACGCGCCAGCAGTTCTTCACCAGCCGCGACGGCACCAAGGTGCCGATGTTCATCGTCTCGAAGAAGGGCATCAAGCTCGACGGCAGCAACCCGACCTATTTGTACGGCTACGGCGGCTTCAACATCTCGATGCTGCCGTCGTTCTCGCCGGCCAACCTGGCCTGGATGGAAATGGGCGGCGTCTACGTGGTCGCCAACCTGCGCGGCGGCGGAGAGTATGGCGAGTCCTGGCACCAGGCCGGCACCAAGCTGCAAAAGCAGAACGTGTTCGACGACTTCATCGGCGCGGCGCAGTGGCTGGTCGACAACAAGGTGAGCTCGCCGGCGAAGCTCGCGATCGGCGGCGGCAGCAATGGCGGCCTGCTGGTCGGTGCGGCCATGACCCAGCGTCCGGATTTGTTCGGCGCGGCGATCCCGATGGTGGGCGTGCTCGACATGCTGCGCTTCCACAAGTTCACCATCGGCTGGGCCTGGACCTCGGACTATGGCTCGTCGGAGAACGCCGAGGAGTTCAAGGCCCTGGTCAAGTACTCGCCACTGCATAACCTGAAGCCGGGCACGCGGTATCCCGCCACGATGATCACCACCGCCGACCACGACGACCGCGTGGTGCCGGCGCACAGCTTCAAGTTTGCCGCCGCCGCCCAGGCCGCGCAGGCGGGCTGCAACCCGATGATCATCCGCATCGATACCAAGGCCGGGCATGGCGCGGGCAAGCCGACCGCCAAGCAGATCGAGGAAGTGGCGGACCGCTGGGGCTTCCTGGCGAAGGCGCTGAAGATGTAAGGGCGTGCGCCCGGCCGCTTCCAGCGGCCGGGCTTTTTTTATTCTGAAGCCGGCGGCGACAAGGAAGGACATGCCCGTTTGAAGACTGCATCCGACGATTTCGACTACAACGCGGCCCTGGCCGCCTGTGCGCGCGGCGACGAGCGCGCCCTGCGCGGCATCTACGACCGCGAGGCACGGCGCCTGCTGGGCGTGGCGCTGCGCATCGTGCGCCGGCGCGCGCTGGCCGAGGACGTGCTGCACGACGCCTTCCTCAGCATCTGGACCCGCGCCCGCAGCTTCGATCCGGCGCGCGGCGCCGGCCGCGGCTGGATCTACAGCATCGTGCGCCACCAGGCGCTCGACGTGGTGCGCGCCAGCGGGCGTGAAGTACAGGCCGGCGAGGATGAGCTGGCGGCGCTGGATGCCGCCGCGGCGCAGGAAGTGGGCTTGGCCGACGCCTTCGAGCGGCGCCAGGACATGGGCCGCCTGCACGACTGCCTGGTCGGGCTCGACGAGTCCAAGCGCAGCAGCATCCTGTACGCGTATGTGGACGGCTGCTCGCATGCGGAAATCGCCCAGCGCCTGCAGTCGCCGCTGGGCACGGTGAAGGCCTGGATCAAGCGCGGCCTGAGCGCGCTGAAGGAATGTATGGGATGAGCGACACCTTCGACGACGATATCGATGGCCTGGCCGGCGAATACGTGCTCGGCACCCTGCCTGCGGGCGAACGGCGCCGGGTCGAGCTGGCCCTGCAGCGAAGTGAACATGAGGAAGCTGCCCTGCGCGCGGCAGTGGCGGCCTGGGAAGCGCGCCTGTTGCCGCTGGCCGGACTGGCCGGACCGGCGGAGCCGTCGCCGCAATTGTGGGCGCGGGTCGACGCCTCGCTGGCCGGCATGCGGATGCGCGCGCCTTCGCCGGTCATCATCGGCTGGTGGCAGCGCCTGGGCCTGTGGCGCAGCCTGGCAGCAACGGGCTTCGCGGCCGCTGCCGCACTGGCGGTGGTGGTGGGCCTGCGCCAGCCGGGCCAGCCCGCCGCAGGCTACACGGTCGTGCTGGCCGAACCGGCGAACATGGCGCCAGGCTGGGTCCTGCGGATGAATGCCGCCGGCGGCCTGACCCTGGTGCCGCTGAAGTCCACGCAGGTGCCGCCGCACAAGGCCTTGCAGCTGTGGACCAAAGCCGATGGCTGGAAGGGGCCGGTCTCGCTCGGCCTGGTCGAGCCTGGAAAGACCGTCGACGTGCAGTTGGCCCATCTGCCGCCGCTGCAGCCGAACCAGCTTTTCGAGATCACGCTCGAACCGGAAACCGGCTCTCCGGTCGGCCGTCCAACCGGGCCGATCCTGTACATCGGACGCGCGGTGCGCCTGTAGCACGCACTGTGTGGCGTGCGAGGCCGGACCTGGAGAGGGTCCGGCCTTTTCTTCAGGGGCTTACGGCTTCATCCAGATCGCGATGTCGCGCATGCCCACCTGGCCATTCCCGATGACCGAGCTGCCTGGTGCCGCCGCGCCATTCACCGGCGTGGCCGCGCCGGTCGCCAGGTCGATACGGTACAGCGACGAGGGGCCATTCACCGCCGTGCGCAGCGCGGCCATGACCAGGCCATTCGCGCCGCCGGCGATGTCCATGCCGTTGTCGCCCACCGCCGCCACGCCGAGCGCGCCGACTGTCGCCAGCACGCCATCGTTCGGCGGGTTCTGCAGCGCCAGGCTGGCGCCGTCGAGGTCGTACAGCATGGTGGCGGCCGCGCCGGCATAGCTGTTGGTATAGGCGCCGGCCGTCACCATCGGCATGGCGCCGGCGCGGTTGATGGCGCCATCGGTGGTGGCGGCGCCGGTGTCGACGTTGATGCGCAGGTTCTGGCCGCTGTCGCCGATCACGCGCAGGCGGTCGGCCACCGGATTGAAGTCGACCGCGAACGCGCCGCCCAGCAGGCCGGCATACGGCAGGGTGGTGTCGGCGGCATCGGATGCCAGCGTCGCTTTAACGGTCGCCACGCCGGTAGCGGGGTCGATGGTGACGATGCGCGCGGCCGAGGTGATGCCGTACAGGAGCCCATCCTTCGGGCGCACGTCGATGCCGAGCAGGGTTTCGCCGCCATTCAGGCCGCCGATCGCCACCGCGGCGTCGATCGTGTTCGGCGTGCCCGGCTTGAAGCTGTACAGGCGGCCGTCGTCGCCCAGGCCCAGGACAACCGGCGCCTGCGGCGTGCGCAGGGCGATGCCGCGGATGTCGTCCGTGATGCCGAGCGTGCCGAGCGCCGTGGCCGGCGCGCTGGTGGCGGCCAGGTTGATGCTGTACAAACGGCGCGCGCCGCCCACCGTCAGCACGGCGTAGCCGGTATTGGTGCGGGCGTCGATGTCCATGCCGTTGACCGCGCCGGCATCCACGCCGAGTGCGACCGGCATGCTGAGCGTGCCGTTGTTTGGCGGATTCTGCAGGTACAGGGTGTCGTTCGTGGTATCGAGCACGTACAGCGCGGTGCTGGCGGTGCCGGCGAACGAGTTGGTATAGGCCGCCGCGGTGACGGCCGCATTCGCGGCGCCGCCGTTGATGGCGCCGTCGGTGGTGGTGGCGCCGGTGTCGACGTTGATGCGCAGGTTCAGGCCGCTGTTGCTGACCACGCGCAGCCGGTCCGCCTGCGGGTTGAAGTCGACGCCGAAGTCGCTGCCGGCCAGCGCGGTGTAGGGCGCGGTGGTGTCGGCGCTGTCGGCTGCCAGCATCGCCTTCATGGTGGCGGCGCCGCTGGCGAGGTCGATGGTGTACAGGCGCCCGCTGCTGCCGAGCGCATACAGGCGGCCGTCGGCCGGACGGAAGTCGATGCCGAGCAGGTTTTCGCCGCCCTGCAGGCCGCTGACGGCGACGTTGGTACGCACCGTGCCGGGGGCGTCGCGGTTGAAGGACACCAGGCGGTTGCTGGTCGTGAGCGCGTAGATGTCACCGGCCGACATCGTGGGCGCGACCGGCGTTGGCGACGCGGTGTCGTCATGGTGGTTGCTGCCGCCGCAGGCGGCGAGGGTCGCGCTGAACGCGAGGGCGATGGAGGAAACGAGGGCCAGCTTGGGCAGGGCGGTAATGTTCATGATCGGCATCCTATATTGGTTGGCAGTGCGGTAGCGGACCGGCGCCGGCGGCGCGGTCGATACCCTTACTACGTTGGCAACGGCAATCTGGATGCAGCGATCTGAAAATATTTTTTGGGGGCCTGTGGGGAATCACGCCGTTCGGCGCCGCAGCCAGCCGAACTTCCAGCGCAACACGAGCGTGACGAAGGCGCCGCTCGGGAAGGCGCTGCCGCCTGCGGCCATCACGGCGCCGAACGCGCTCGCGGACTTGCCGCGGTTGTCGAACCCGGGACGCAGGACGGCTTTCTTCGGCGCGTCCTCGGCCTGGGCCCAAGCCACTTGCATGTCCGGGGTGGCGAGTGCGCGCCGCGTCCTGGCTGAGGTGTTCACGTCTTTGCAACACCCGCGCTGACTCAGCGGTGCACCACCACCAGCAGCGCCTTGGCCTCGGTCTTGCCGATATTCCTCAACACGTGGTCCTGGTCCGCCGGATAGCGGGCCGTGCCGCCCGCCTTGACCTTGCGCTTCGACGTGCCGACCTCGATCTCGAGCGTACCGTTAATCACCGTCATGTGCTCCTTGGTGCCCGGGTCGTGGGCCTGCGAAGCCAGCTGGCCCCCTGGCGCCAGGGTCAGCTCGTACCATTCGTATTGCCCGGCCAGTTCCATCGGCCCCAGGATGCGCAGGGTATAGCCGGCATGGGCGCCGGGCAGGGTAGGCGTTTCGTGCGCGTCCAGCACGCGGATGGACTCGACGTCGCGCGTCTCCGACGCCAGCAGCTCGCCGATCTGCACGCCCAGGGCGTTGGCCAGACGCCAGGTGATGGCGATGGTAGGATTGGCCTTTTCGCGCTCGATCTGCGACAGCATCGACTTCGACACGCCTGCGATGCGCGACAAATCCTCCAGCGTCAGGCCGCGCGCCAGGCGCAGGCGCTGCAGGGTGGCGCCGACTTCGGGCGGGGCGTTATTGGTCGGGACCAGGGTTTTCATCTCAAAAAGCCAGCTCTAGTAAATGGAGGAGCGCCGCAACTTGCCAAGTTCAACAGGTCGGCGTAATATTCATTATATTGAATTCGAGTTCGAGATAGCGAAAAAGCGGCAGGGCGTCGAACCGGTACAACAAGCAGCCAACGGTACAGCATAGTCCAACAGCCGGTCAAGCCGGCCACCACCGACAGGGAAATCACATGAGCGAGCAAGCGAAGAACGCCTTTTATACTGGTCTGCAGGACAATCTGTCGACCTTGCGCGACCAGGGCCTGTTCAAGCCCGAACGCGTGCTGGCGTCGCGCCAGGGCGCCGTCGTCGAATCGAGCGATGGCCGCACCCTGATCAACATGTGCGCGAATAACTACCTGGGCCTGTCGGGCGACACGGAAACGCAAAAGGCGGCCGAAGCGGCGCTGGCCAAGTACGGCTACGGGCTGTCGTCGGTGCGCTTCATCTGCGGCACCCAGACCGTGCACAAGGAACTGGAGCAGGCGCTCTCGAAATTCCTCGGCACCGAAGACACCATCCTGTACGCGGCCGCTTTCGACGCCAACGGCGGCGTGTTCGAGCCGCTGTTCGACGAGAACGACGCCATCATCTCCGACGCCCTGAACCACGCCTCGCTGATCGACGGCATCCGCCTGTGCAAGGCCGCGCGCTACCGCTACGCCAACAACGACATGGCGGACCTGGAAGCGCAATTGCAGGCCGCCACCGCCGCCGGCAAGCGCCACAAGGTCATCGTCACCGACGGCGCCTTCTCGATGGACGGCACCATCGCCCAGCTCGATAAAATCTGCGACCTGGCCGACAAGTACGGCGCCCTCACGCTGATCGACGAATCGCACGCTTCCGGCTTCCTCGGCGCCAGCGGCCGCGGCACGCACGAGCATTGCGGCGTGATCGGCCGCATCGACATCATCACCGGCACCCTGGGCAAGGCCCTGGGCGGCGCGATGGGCGGCTTTACCTCGGGCCGCAAGGAAGTCATCGAGACGCTGCGCCAGAAGTCGCGTCCCTACCTGTTCTCGAACACCCTGGCGCCGATGATCGCCGGCGCCTCGCTGGCCGTGCTGGAACGGATCGGCAAGTCGACCGAACTGCGCGACCGCCTGATGGAAAACACCGCCTACTTCCGCAAGGAGATCGAGCGCATCGGCTTCACCATCAAGCCGGGCACCCACCCGGTGGTGCCGGTGATGCTGTTCGACGCGCCGGTGGCGCAGAAATTCGCGGCCCGCATGTTCGAACTCGGCGTGCTGCTGTCGGGCTTCTTCTACCCGGTCGTGCCGATGGGCCAGGCGCGCGTGCGCGTCCAGCTGTCGGCCGCCCACACCCGGGAACAGCTCGACACCGTGCTGGCCGCTTTCGAGCAGGCCGGCAAAGAGCTCGGCATCCTCAAGAACTAAGCAGGTCTTCGCCCCCATCTTTCGGCTTCAAGGAACAACAGTACATGGAACGCATCCTCATCATCGGCGCCAACGGCCAGATCGGCAGTGAACTGGTCACCGCACTCGCAGAACAACACGGCGCCGGGAATGTGCTCGCCACCGACATCGGCAGCAACAACGTCTACGGCGCGGCGCGCTACGCCCAGCTCGACGTGCTGGACAAGGGCAAGCTGGCCGCGCTGGTCGCCGACGAAGGCGTGACCCAGGTCTACCAGCTGGCCGCGCTGCTGTCGGCCACCGGCGAAAAGGCGCCGCTCAAAGCCTGGACCCTGAACATGGACGGCCTGCTGAACATCCTGGAAGTGGCGCGCGAGCGCAACGAGGCCGGCAAGCCGCTGAAGGTGTTCTGGCCATCCTCGATCGCCGCCTTCGGCCCGAACACCCCGGCCGAGAACACCGCGCAGTACACGGTGATGGACCCGACCACGATCTACGGCATCAGCAAACTGGCCGGCGAGCGCCTGTGCGAGTATTACCACACCAAGTACGGCGTCGACGTGCGCTCGATCCGCTACCCCGGCATCATCAGCTTCAAGTCGCCTCCGGGCGGCGGCACCACCGACTACGCGATCGCCATCTTCCACGCGGCACTGAAGGGCGAGACCTACGAGTGCTTCCTGGGCCCGGAAACCACGCTGCCGATGATCTACATGCCGGATGCGATCCGCGCCACGATCGAGCTGATGGAAGCGCCGGCCGAGCAGGTCAAGATCCGCTCCTCGTACAACGTGGCCGGCGTGTCGTTCAACCCGCGCGAGCTGGCGGCCAGCATCCAGCAAGCCGTGCCGGCATTCGAGATCGCCTACAAGCCGGACAGCCGCCAGGCGATCGCCGACACCTGGCCGCAGAGCCTGGACGACAGCCGCGCCAACGCCGACTGGGGCTGGAAGGCCAGCGTCGGCATCGAGGAAATGGTCGCGTCCATGCTCGAGAACATCGACGTCGGCGCCACCGCGTAAGCAGCACATAACAATAAAAAACGGAGACAAAGATGGACATGAGCGTTTTCGATCTGTTCAAGATCGGTATCGGCCCATCGAGCTCGCATACCGTGGGCCCGATGGTGGCGGCGCGCCGCTTCCTGCTCGAAGCAGGCGCGCTGGACGACACGGTCGGCGTCGAAGCCCACCTGTATGGGTCGCTGGCGCTGACCGGCGTCGGCCACGCCACCGATAAGGCGGTGATCCTTGGCCTGATGGGCGAGACCCCGCAAGACATCGACCCCGACACGGTCGAGGACAAGCTGGCCGAGGCGGAGCTCGACGGCGTGCTGCGCCTGCTCGGCACGCACGACGTGCCGTTCAGCGCGCGCGCCAACCTGGTCTGGCACAAGACCTCGACCCTGCCCGAGCACCCGAACGGCATGCGCTTCGTGCTGCAGCAAAAGGATGGCAGCGTCATCGAGCGCATCTATTACTCGGTCGGCGGCGGTTTCATTACCGCGGCCGGCGAGGCGCAGACGCGCGCGGCCGAAGCGCCGCAGGTGACGGTTCCTTTTCCCTTCAACACCATGAGCGACTTGCTGGAGCAGGGCCGCGCCCACGGTTTGCCGATCCCGCACATGCTGCGCGCGAACGAGCTGGTGCGCATGAGCGAGGCGGAGCTGGATGCGGGCCTGGACCGCATCTGGAACACGATGCACGACTGTATCGCCCACGGCCTGGTGACCGGGGGCCAGCTGCCGGGCGGCCTGAATGTGAAGCGGCGCGCCGCCACGCTGTGGAAGCAGGCCCACTGCAACGAGGGCAAGCGCGTGAACGAACTGCCGCACGACGCGACCCACCACGTGACCCTGTATGCGATGGCGGTCAACGAAGAGAACGCGGCCGGCGGGCGCGTGGTGACGGCGCCGACCAACGGCGCGGCCGGCATCATCCCGGCGGTGCTGCGCTACTACGCCGAGGATTGCCGGCCGCTCGATGCGGCAAAAGGCATCCGCGAATTCCTGCTCACCTCGAGCGCGATCGGCATGCTGTGCAAGAAAAACGCCTCGATCTCGGGCGCCGAAGTCGGCTGCCAGGGCGAGGTCGGCGTGGCCTGCGCCATGGCCGCGGCCGGCCTGGTGGCGGCCCTGGGCGGCTCGAACGAGCGCATCGAGAACGCGGCCGAAATCGGCATCGAGCACCACCTCGGCATGACCTGCGACCCGATCGGCGGCCTGGTGCAGATTCCCTGCATCGAGCGCAACGGCATGGGCGCGATCAAGGCCATCACCGCCGCCTCGCTGGCGCTGAAGGGCGACGGCACCCACTTCGTCAGCCTCGACAACGTGATCGAGACCATGCGCCAGACCGGGGCGGACATGCAGGCCAAGTACAAGGAAACCTCGCTGGGCGGGCTGGCGGTGCACGTGGTGACGGTGAATCACGCGGCCTGCTGACCCCGGACCGGAACAATGACTGCAAGGTGGGGACTGCGTGCCCACCTTGGCGTCACAGCCAGCGACTCCGGGAATCGATGCGCAAGCCCGCATCCGTCTTCCCGCACAATCTCGACCGCACATACGAATTCCGCCTGCCCGCACTATAATAAAAGAATCAACGCGAGCCCAACCGGATCATTTACGTATGCAATATGTGTCTACCCGCGCCACCAGCGCTTCTGCTTCCCGCAATCCGGAAACCTTCTCGACCATCCTGCTCGGCGGCCTGGCCCCCGATGGCGGCCTGTTCATGCCGGCCAGCTATCCGCAGGTGACTAGCGACGAGTTGAACGCCTGGCGCGCGCTGTCCTACGCCGAGCTGGCCTTCGAGATCCTGCGCAAGTTCGCCACCGATATCCCCGAGGCCGACCTCAGGGCGCTGTGCAACAAGACCTACACCCCCGCCGTCTACCGCAACGCCCGCGAAGGCGAGCCGGCGCACGACATCACCCCGCTGCGCACCCTGGAAGACGAGGGCGGCCGCAAGCTGATCCTGCAAGCCCTGTCGAACGGCCCGACCCTGGCCTTCAAGGACATGGCCATGCAGCTGCTCGGCAACCTGTTCGAGTACGCACTGGCGAAGAACGACGATGAGCTGAACATCTTCGGCGCCACCTCGGGCGACACCGGCAGCGCGGCTGAATACGCGATGCGCGGCAAGCGCGGGGTGCGCGTGTTCATGCTGTCGCCGAACGAGAAGATGAGCGCCTTCCAGACCGCGCAGATGTTCAGCCTGCAGGACCCGAACATCTTCAACATCGCCGTCGAAGGCGTGTTCGACGACTGCCAGGACCTGGTCAAGGCAGTCTCGAACGACCTGTCCTTCAAGGCGCGCCACAAGATCGGCACCGTCAATTCGATCAACTGGGCGCGCGTGGTGGCGCAAGTGGTCTACTACTTCCGCGGCTACCTCGCAGCCACGGCGGGCAACGACCAGCAGGTCTCGTTCACCGTCCCCTCCGGGAACTTCGGGAATATCTGCGCCGGCCACATCGCGCGCATGATGGGCCTGCCGATCAGCAAGCTGGTGGTCGCCACCAACGAGAACGACGTGCTCGACGAATTCTTCCGCACCGGCGTCTACCGCGTGCGCAAGGGCGCCGAGACCTTCCACACCAGCAGCCCGTCGATGGACATCTCGAAAGCCTCGAACTTCGAGCGCTTCGTCTACGACCTGACGGGCCAGGACAGCGAACGCACCGCCGCCTTGTTCCGCAAGGTCGACACCCGCGGCGGCTTCGATTTGTCGGGCGGCCCGGGCAGCGACGGCGACGAATTCGCGCGCGTGGGCGACTACGGTTTCGCCTCGGGCAAGTCGACCCACCTTGATCGCCTCGACACCATCCGCATGGCCTATGACGACTACGGCATCACGGTCGACACCCACACCGCCGACGGCATCAAGGTCGCGCGCGAACACCTGCAGGACGGCGTGCCGATGATCGTGCTGGAGACCGCGTTGGCCGCCAAATTCAACGACACCATCCTGGAAGCGATCGGGATCGATGCCGCGCGTCCCGCCGGCTTCGAGGAACTCGAATCGCTGCCGCAAAAATTCGTGCTGATGCGCCCGAACGTCGACGAAATGAAGACCTTCATCGCCGCGCACACCGGACTGTAAACATGACACCAACGAACGATAAACACGCTTCGCGCGCGATGCTGACCGTGCGCGAAGCGCTCGACACGCTGCTCGCCGCCGTGCATCCGGTAGCGGACACCGAACAGATTCCCACGCTCGAGGCCAACGGCCGCGTGCTGGCCCAGGACCAGGCCTCGACCATCGATGTGCCCTCGGCCGACAACACGCAGATGGATGGCTACGCCGTGCGCGCCGCTGACTGCGTGAACGGCGGCGCGGTGCTGCGCGTGGCCCAGCGCATCCCGGCCGGCTTCGTCGGCGAAGCCCTGGAGCCCGGCACCGCGGCGCGCATCTTCACCGGCGCCATGATCCCGCCAGGGGCCGACGCCGTGGTGATGCAGGAGCAGTGCGAAGCGCAGGGCGAGAACGTGGTGATCCGCCACACGCCCCAGGCCGGCGAATGGATCCGCCGCACCGGCGAAGACATCGTCGCCGGCTCGACCATCCTGGCCGCCGGCGCCCGCCTGCGCAGCCAGGAACTGGGACTGGCCGCCTCGGTTGGCCTGGCGCAGCTGCCGGTGCGCCGGCGCGTGCGCGTGGCCGTGTTCTTCACCGGCGACGAGCTGACCATGCCGGGCGAAGCGCCGGGCGGCCAGCTGGCGCCGGGCGCGATCTACAACTCGAACCGCTTCACGCTGCGCGGCCTGCTCGAGAACTTCGGCTGCCAGATCACCGACTTCGGCATCGTGCCCGATTCGCTGGAGGCCACCCGCGCGACGCTGCGCGAGGCGGCGCGCGAGCATGACTTGATCATCACCTCGGGCGGCGTGTCGGTGGGCGAAGAGGACCATATCAGGCCGGCCGTGGAAGCGGAAGGGCAGCTGAACATGTGGCAGATCGCCGTCAAGCCGGGCAAGCCGCTGGCATTTGGCGAGGTGCGCCGTGCGCAGGGCAGCGCCCACGGCAGTGCGCGCAGCAGTGCGCACAGCAGTGCGTACTTCATCGGCCTGCCGGGCAATCCGGTGTCGAGCTTCATCACCTTCCTGCTGTTCGTGCGGCCTTTCCTGCTGCGCCTGCAGGGCGTGAGCGGCCCGGTCGAGCCGCGCGCCTACGGGATGCGCGCCGACTTCAAGCTGCCAAAGGCCGACCGCCGCAACGAGTTCCTGCGCGTGCGCGTGAACGCCGGCGGCGGCCTGGAATTGTTCAGCAACCAGGGCTCGGGCGTGCTCACCTCCACCGTCTGGGGCGACGGCCTGGTCGACAACCCGCCGGGCCGCGCGATCAGCGAGGGCGACATCGTGCGCTTCATCCCGTTCGCCGAACTCCAGCACTGAGACACCATGCACATCGAACTCAAATTCTTTGCGTCCGTGCGCGAGGCCCTGGGCCTGGCGCAGGAGCGCGTCGACCTCCCCGGGCACGTCCGCACCGTCGGCGCCGTGCGCGACTACCTGATCGCCCGCGGCGGCGTATGGGCCGAGACGCTGGCGCATGGCCGCGCCCTGCGCATGGCCTACAACCACGTGATGTGCGCGCCCGATACGGCGCTGGCGGAAGGCGGCGAAGTGGCGTTTTTCCCGCCCGTCACCGGCGGGTGAACGACGGCCTGGATCGGCGATGAGGCAGGGTGGGCGCAGGGCGCCCACCTGCGAATCGGCCGCGGTTTACAGCGCCGCGATCGATTTTTCCGCCAGCGCCAGCAGCCTGGCGCAATTCTCGCTGCGCGCGCCGAACTCGCGCCAGGCGGTCGTGCGGGCCACGTCCTGCCACAGCTTGAGCGACTCGGCGTTCATGTCGGCCACGCGCGCACCGGCGCGCGAATAAAAGCCAGCCACCGCCTGGTCGTCGGCCATGGCCATGCGCATCGCGAATTTTTCCAGGTCGGCGCCGACCGCCATGATGGCTGCCTGCTGCTGCCTGGACAGCCGCGCGAACACGGTCTTCGACATCATCAGCGGCTCGAACATGAACCAGTAGCCGCCGCCGCGCGCGGTGGTCACCGAGCGCGCCACGTCGGCCAGGCGGAAGCTGATCAGCGACGTCGACGAGGTAAACGCCGCATCCAGCGCGCCGCTCTTCATCGCGTTGTGGATCTCGTTGGACGGCATGTTGACGATGGCGGCGCCGGCGTCGCGCAGGATCAGGTCCATCTCATGCGAGCCGCCGCGGGTCTTCAGGCCCTGCACCTGTTCCGGGCGCAGGATCGGTTCCTCGCCGCGCGAGGCGACGCCGCCGGCCTGCCAGATCCAGCTGACCACGACCAGGCCCTGGCTGTCGAGGATACGCGTCAGCTCCTTGCCGACCTCGGCGTTCTTCCAGGCGTAGCCCTGCTGGTACGAAGTCACCAGCCCTGGCATCAGGCCGATGTTGGCTTCCGGCGACTCGCCGCCGGCATACGACAAGGGCACCAGCGCCAGGTCGAGCCCGCCCTTGCGCAGCGCGCCGAACTGGGCGTTCGGCTGCATCAGCGTCGAATTCGGGTAGATCGAGAACTTCAGGCTGCCGCGCGTGCGCTTTTCCACTTCGGTGGCGAACATGCGGCACAGGCGGTCGCGGAAGTCGCCTTCCGTGATGCTGCCGCCGGGGAATTGATGCGAGATCTTCATCGACTGCGACGCGGCCCATGCGCTGCCGAGCCACAAAGGACTGGACGCGATCGCGCCCAGTACTGTCCTGCGAGCCAGTGATGGCCGTGACATTTCCGACATACTCATCCTCCAAGATGATTGAACGACCGGCGAATCGTGCGCCCATCATTGGAGCTGCATCGTTCCCCTGCGTCTGCATAAGAATATTCCCATGACATGCATTGTCAAGAAGAATATTGTTGACTTGACAAAGGGAGGATGAACAGCCGCTTACTGCTTGTCGAGCCGCTCGCACACCGCGCAATCGAGGCCCTTGCGCATGTTGTAGTAACGGCGCCCGATGAACAGCGCCGACGCGACCGCGGCCCAGGCCAGCGCCGACGGCCAGGCGCGGGCGAAGGCTTCGCCGCGCACCAGCACGTCGACCACGAGCAGCAGGGCGAACATCGAGCCGGCCGCGAAGGCGTACTGGCCGATCCAGTGGGACAGGGGTGGCATCACTGCGGTCATGGGTGTCTCCTTACAGCTTGTTCAGGAATTGGCGCAAGGCGTCGTGCACGGCACGCGGCTGGTCGAGCATCGTGAAGTGGCGCGCGTTGTCGATGAGTTTGACGTCCAGCTGCGGCGTGCCGGTCATCAGTTGCCGATAATACGACAGCTTGTCGTTGGCGGACAGCCCCATCATGGCATTGTCCGGCGCATACGAAGGGACGAGCAGCAGCACCGGCACGCGGATCGCCGGCAGGCCGGGGCGCAGGTCGAGCGCCATCACGGCGCCGGCGTAGCTGGCCACGGCGAGCGGGTCGCTGCGCGCGGTGAGCGCGGCGACGTCGTCGGCCTTGTCCATGTCGATCACGCCGACGTTGCGCATGTACTGGCGCTGCTGGGCCGCGAACGCCGGCCCCACCGCCTGCGCCATCTGCTTGCGTACGCCCTCGGCCACGGCCGCGCGCTCGGCCGGCGCCAGGCCTTCGGTGCGCGGGAACACCGCCAGGCCGTCGATGGCGACGGCGCCGCCCAGCGTGTCCGGCAAGTCCTCGGCAACGGCGATCGCGAGCGTGGCGCCGATGCTGTGCCCGACCAGCACCGGCTTGGCCAGGCGGCGCGAGGCGATCAGCTCGGCCAGCGCCGCCTTGGCGTTATCGAACGGCGGCCCTTCGGCCGCCGGACGGCCATCGAAGCCGGGCAGGGTGACCACGTAGAGCGTGTAGGCGCCCGCCAGTTCACGCACCGTCTCTTGCCATACCCAGCCGCCGCTGGCCAGGCCCGGGATCAGGATCAGGGCGCGCTTGCCGCTGCCGTGGCGCTCGACCAGCATGCCCTTGATGTCGAAGCGTTCGCTCGGCGCGACGCTGTTGGCAAAACGGTTGGGGGCGGGCGTTGCATCCTGGGCAAGGGCCGGCGCCGCGGCGCCGAGGACCAATGCGAACAACAGTGCTGCTTTCATGCTGGCTCCTGGTTGGGGGTGAAAATCGTTTCGATGGGTCGTTGGAAAATTTTCGCGATCGCAAAGGCGAGCGGCAGGCTGGGATCGTACTTGCCGTTCTCGATGGCGATCACGGTCTGGCGCGATACGTCGAGCAGCTCGGCCAGGTGGGCCTGGCTCCAGCCGTGTTCGGCGCGCAGTTCGCGGAGAAGGTTTTTCACCTGCCGCTCACTTGCCGCTGAGCTTGCGCACGATCTGCACGATGCCGAAGGTGCCGCACAACACGCACCACACCGTGAACATCGACAGCTTCGGAAAGCCCGCGGTTTCCAGGAAACCGTAGGTGAAGGTAAGGCCGGCCGTGATGGCCGCGGCCAGGGCCACGTTTTCCATCAGTTGCTTGCGGATGAATTCATCGACCCGCGCCAGGTGGCGGGCGATTGCCCGGATGACGAGGCCGAAGCCGGTCATCGGGCTCACCAGCACCAGGGTGCGCAGCACCCCGTCCTGCATCGGACGGCCGTAGTGGATGGCCGCCACCAGCAGCAGCGTGTAGAGCGCGAGGGCGCCGAACAGTTCGCGCAGGTAGGTGCTGGTAACGCGTTTTTCGTGCATGCCGGGCTCCCATGTAAAGTATGCTTTACATCGTAGGCCTGGCCGGGGTCGATGTCAAGCACCCTTTACATTTATTCTCGGGGTCCCGATCTCGACTACAATGCGCGCTCCGTATTCCACCGTTTGCCAGCATGTCCGCACCTTCCCCGATTCCCTCCCGCGTCGCCATCGTCGGCGGCGGCCCGGCCGGCCTGATGGCCGCCGAAGTCCTGGCCGCCGGCGGGGTGGCGGTCGACGTCTACGACGCCATGGCGTCGAGCGGACGCAAGTTCCTGCTGGCGGGGAAGGGCGGCATGAACATCACGCACTCGGAAGCCTATGACGCTTTCGTCGCCCGCTATGGCGCGCGCAGCGGCGAGGTCGATGCATGGCTGCGCGGCTTCATGCCGCAGGACGTGCGCGAGTGGATCCACGGCCTCGGCATCGAGACCTTCGTCGGCAGCTCGGGCCGCGTGTTCCCGACCGACATGAAAGCGGCGCCGCTGCTGCGCGCCTGGCTGCACCGCCTGCGTGAAGCCGGCGTGCGCCTGCATACGCGCCACCGCTGGCAGGGCTGGCGCGATGGCCGGCTCGTCTTCGCCACGCCCGAAGGCGAGACCCTGGTGCACGCGGACGCCACGGTGCTGGCGCTGGGCGGCGCCAGCTGGGCGCGGCTCGGGTCCGACGGCGCCTGGGTGCCGCTGCTGGCGGCGCGCGGCGTCGACGTCGCCCCGCTGGTCCCATCGAACTGCGGCTTCGACACCGGCTGGAGCGCCCACTTCAGCGACAGGCACGCCGGCGCGCCTCTGGCCACCGTGGCCATCGCCTTCGACAACCGCAACGGCGAGCGCGAGCGGCGCCAGGGCCAGTTCGTGGTCACCGCCACCGGCATCGAAGGCAGCCTGGTGTATGCGCTGTCGGCGCCGCTGCGCGACCAGATCGCCGCGCGCGGGCAGGCCACCATCTGGCTCGACCTCGCGCCCGACCACGACCCGGAGCGGGTGCGTGCCGAAGTGCTGCGCCCGCGCGGCTCGCGCTCGATGGCTAGCCACCTGCAAAGCCGCCTCGGCATCAAGGGCGTGAAGGCCGGACTGCTGCGCGAATGCCTCGACGCGGAAGGCTACAACGATCTCGAACGCCTGGCGCAGGCGATCAAGGCGCTGCCGCTGGTACTGAAGCGCACGCGCCCGATCGACGAAGCGATCAGCAGCGCCGGCGGCGTGCGCTTCGAGGCGCTGGACGCCGATGGCATGCTCACGGCGGCGCCGGGCGTGTTCGTGGCCGGCGAGATGGTCGACTGGGAAGCGCCGACCGGCGGCTACCTGCTGACCGCCTGCTTCGCCAGCGGCCGCGCCGCCGGAGAGGGCGTGCTGCGCTGGCTTCGGTCGCGCTAGCCGCTGACGAAAAACCCGACGGCAAGCGCAAGCCTTGCCATTCCGGTTAGAATGCGCGCTTGCCGTTCGACTTTGCCGCCCTGCGTTTATCCATGCCCCGTTCCGTCGTCCATGTATTGCTGTCGCTCCTGCTGCTGCTCGCGCAGCAGGCGGCGCTGCTGCACGTGGCCATGGACTGGGGCGGCGCCCGCGGCGCGGCCACGGCCAATGCCAATGCCAATGCTGCAGCCGGCACGGCGGATGCCGCATTCCGCAAGCTGCCCGGCAAGCTGCCTGCCGGCGCCGCGCACGACGCCTGCGCACTGTGCATGGACAGCGCCCAGCTGGCCTTTGCGCTGCCGCTGCCGGCGCTCGTCTTCGCACCGCTGCAGCTTGCCTTCGGCACGCCGGCCGGCGCCTGCGATGCCGGCATCCACCTGGCTGGCGACTGCGTCGTCCAGCCGCGCGGCCCGCCGCAAGCCTGATAACACTGCTGTTCCATTTCGCTGCCACGGCGCACCCGCCCTGGCGGCGCCGCATGTTATCCGTTTTTGCCCAAGGTTGAACTCATGAACTTCCCACGCACGCTCCTCGCCAGCGCGATCCTGATCGCCTTCAACGCGCCCGCATCAGCACAAACCGCGCAATCCACCCATACCCACGCCGACGCCGTGCCCCAGGTGCTCGTTACCGCCTCGCCTTTCCGTACCGCCGAAGGCGACCAGATCCTGACCCCGGCCAAGGTGCTCGCCGGCGACGAACTGCGCGACAAAACCGGCAGCTCGATCGGCGAGACCCTGTCGCAGGAACTCGGCGTGTCCGCTTCCGCCTTCGGCGCCGGCGCCTCGCGGCCGGTGATCCGCGGCCTGGAAGGTTCGCGCGTCAAGATGCTGGAAAACGGCATGGCCACGAACGACGTCTCGGGCCTGTCGAACGACCACGCGGTGGCCTCCGAGGGCGCGGTGGCGCGCCAGATCGAAATCCTGCGCGGGCCGGCGGCGCTGCTGTACGGCTCGGGCGCCATCGGCGGCCTGGTCAACATCGTCAACGAGCGCATCCCGACCGCGCTCGAAGCCAAACCCACCGGCCAGGTGGAGACGCGCTACGGCAGCGTCGACAACAGCCGCAATGGCTCGGCCAGCGTCGACGGCGCCAGCGGCCAGGTGGCCTTGCACGTGGACGCCAACTGGCGCGAGACCGACGACTACAAGATTCCTGGCGCGCGCGTGCTGGACGACCCGTCGACCAGCATGAAGCGCCTGCCGAATTCGGAAACGCAAGCGAAGGAAATCGGCGTCGGCGGCTCCTGGGTGGCCGACTGGGGCTACGCCGGTTTGTCGGCCGCGCACCAGAGCAACCTGTACGGCATCCCGAGCCTGGAAGGCTCGCGCATCGACCAGAAGCAGGACCGCTACGATTTCGACAGCCTGGTCAAGGCGCCGCTGGCCGGCTTCGAGACCTTCCGCTTCAAGGCCGGCTATACCGACTACCAGCACGCGGAACTGGGCGACGACGGCCCCGAAGTTTTGTTCAGCAACCGTTCGCTGGAAACCCGCGCCGAACTGGCGCACGCGCCGGTCGCCGGCCTGCACGGCACCTTCGGCGTGCAGACCGAGAATACCCACTTCTCGGCCCTGAGCGCGGAAGGCGGCCCGGACACCGTGCCGGTCACGCATTCGAAGACCGCGGCCGCCTTCATCGTCGAGGAAGCGAACGCGGGCCCTGTGCGCCTGAGCGCCGGCCTGCGCTACGAGAACGTCGAGCGCGATCCGGTCGGCAACGTCAAGCGCAGCTTCGACCTGGGTTCCGGTTCCTTCGGCGCGGCCTGGCCGTTCGCCGCCGGCTACAGCGTCGGCGCCACGGTCTCGTACGCGCAGCGCGCCCCGGCCATCGAGGAGCTGTATTCCGGCGGCCCGCACGACGCCACCGTCACCTTCGACCTCGGCAACCCGGACCTGGACAAGGAAATCTCGCGCAACATCGAACTGTCGCTGCAAAAGACCACGGGCCTGGTGCGCTGGAAGGCGAACGCCTACCGCAACAACGTCTCGAACTTCATCTACGGCCGCATCACCGACGACCTGGTCGACGAGGAAGGCAATCCGGGCGAGGAACTGCGCACCCGCATTTTCGAGCAGGCCGACGCCCACATCCGCGGCGCCGAGGCCGAAGTGACGTATAACCAGACCGGCGCCGGCTGGTCGGGCCGCCTGTTCGCCGACACTTCGCGCGGCAAGCTCGACGCCGGCGGCAGCCTGCCGCTGCAACCGGCCGACCGCATCGGCGCCAGCGTCGGCTACCGCGAAGGCGACTGGCGCGGCGGCCTGTCGCTGGTCCACGCGCGCGGCCAGGACCGCCTGGCCGCATCGGAAACCACGGCCACGCCGGCCTACAACCAGCTCAACGCCAACGTCTCCTGGACCCAGCACCTGGAAGGCGCCGACCTGACCTGGTTCCTGCTGGCGAAGAACCTGCTGAACGAGGACATCCGCGTGTCGACTTCGGTGCTGAAGGACATCGCACCGCTGCCGGGCCGGAACTTCGTGTTCGGCGTGCGCGCGAAGTTCTAAAGGCGATCGCCGGCGGCGAGGCCGCGCTGCCCGATCTTGCTCGTCCAGCGGCGCGGCAGGGTGGGCGCTCCTGTGCCCACGCGTGAACAATGGACCTTGCTGGCCTGTTTTGCCGAGCCGGCACCGTGCACGAGTCACGCTTGGCACGGCTTGCTCAGCCCGGCTCACCCTGCGTTATCCCGATACCGGGCTCACCAGACGCGCATCCACCTGGCGCAGCAGCGGTCCGATATCGTGATCCAGTCTACGCACCTGCGCGACGCCCGCGAACACCCGGTCCGGCCGCCCGCTACGCCATGTTGTCGGTGCTGGTAAACGGAATCGTCTGCACCAGGATACCCCCTGCCGGCGCATCGCTGCTGCCCGACCCGAGCAGCGACCTGCGCATCATGCCGGCCGGCGCATTGGTGTCTTGCGTGCCGGTGACGTCGTAGACCTTGGCGACAAAATTGGTCGTCTGCTGCGCCGTGACGGTGCCGGTCTGGGTCACGCCGGCGGCCGAGTAGCAGGTCGAATCGCGGCCGGCCAGGCCCCACTGGCCGATGTTGGCGAGGGCGGTGCCGGCGTCCATCATCCAGTTATAGTGGCCGTTGATACGGTCTTCGAACCAGGTTTCGGTGGTGCCGGTGACGGCGACGGTGGCGGTGTAGGGAATCACCAGCTTCTGCGACATGGCGGTCAGCACGACCTGGTACACCTTGCCCTTCGGGACCGAGATCGGCACGCTCTGCGAGAAGGTATAGGTGTTGGTCTCGGTCTCGGTGGTGCTGGTTCCCCACGCGTGGGTGTATTCGAAGCTGAACTTGGTCGTGACGTCGGCGCCGATGCCGAAGATGGTCGCCGAGGCCTTGATGTCGACGCCCATGCCGGCCTTGATGCTGTCGGTCGTGGAGTGCGTGGTCGACGCCGACCTGGCGTAGCTGTAGGTCAGCTGGACGGTACTCGACGGCGCCAGCCCGTTGGTGTTGTCCAGCGTCGCGGTGTCGCAGACCACCGCCTCCGGCAGGTACTGCTTCTGCGATTCATTGAACTGCAGCGACGTGGCCGCGTTGTCGGTCAGCCCGCCGTACAGGCCGATGCCGTCGTTGTTCGCGCCGTTGTCGAACCAGCGTCCGTTGGCGGGATCCTCGCCCGTGTTCAGGTCCTTTTTCCACATCGCCTGCAGGTAGGAACCCATGGTGGTCTTGTCCAGGAATGTCAATGACATCGCTTGTCTCCCAATATGCCAAGATGGAAAATCGTTCGGATGTATGGCCGACGCGCCGCCGCCTGGCGGGCGCCACTGCCGGAGCGGGATTCCGTAGCGGCAGGACTGCCATTCTTGTACCGATGGCGGGCGGCGGATACCTAGTACAGCTGACAGCTTGAAGTGGCGCTGCGGTGCTGATCGGGCGGGGCGCATCACGCGACGGCATGCGCCAACCTGCGGATCTTCTCGGCATCCTCGGGCTTGCATGGGGTATGGACGATCATGCCCAGGCCGGGCCGTCCGCCGGCCGCGAAGCCGGCGTAGTCGCGTTCGAGGGCGCCGAGCACAGGATGGCGCAGGAACCTCGTGCCTTCGCCGTGCGCCTCAAGCTGCCGCTGGTCCCGCTCGCGCCGGAACAGGCGGCGGCGCACTTCGGCTGGCTGTCGCCGTTCGCGGACAAGACATGCCGGCGTCCAGCCGCCAGACCCGCGAACGGCTGGGCTGGACGGCGCAGGGACCGGGCCTGCTCGACTCGTTGCGCCAGCTGGAAATAGCGGGCGCCGCGTGAGCCCTACTCGACGAAATGCACCGTTCCGCTGCCGCTGCGCGACACGCTGCGCTGCGACGGTGCGCCGTGCACGTCGATGTCGCCGCTGCCGCTGACCGCGGCGTTGACGGTGTCGCGCACGGTGACGCTGGCGTCGCCCGAGCCGCTCTGGCGTAATTGGGCCTGCTCGACGCGCAGGCGCTGGGCGTCCAGGGTGCCGGTGCCGCTGCCTTCGTACTGGAAGCGGCGCGTGGCGCCGGCCAGGGTGAGTGCGCCGGAGCCCACCAGCTCGGCCTCGATGGCGTCGCTGTTGCCGGCGTCCACGCTCAAGTCGCCGCTGCCGTGCAGGACGGCGCGCGCCTGGCGGTAGCGGCCGTTGAACTGCACGCTGCCCGAGCCGCTCAGCGTGAGCTCGATGCGCTCGCCGGAAAAGCCGTTGATGCGGGTGTCGCCGCTGCCGTCGAGGGCCACGCGGTCGAGCATCGGCAGCGTGACTTCCACTTCCAGCGGCTGGCGGTGGCGCAGCAGGATGCCGCGGGTGCCGATGCGCAGCACGCCGCCGCTGCTGCCCGTCTCGATGTTCTGCAGCAGGCGCGCTTCGCCGCGCACCACCAGGCCAGGCTGGGGGCCGTAGTGCACGCTCAGGTCGACCGGGGCGCTGAGTTCGATGGCGCGCACCCCGCGCGCGATCGTGCGGGTGTCGCTGGTGACGCTGCGGCCTTCAAGACGGGTGGCCGTGCCCTGGGTCCGCAGCATGGCGTAGGCCAGACCGATCAGCACGCAGGCCAGGACCAGGAGGGCGAAGCCGGTTCGCAACAAGGCACGCATCCGCTCTCCTCAGCTGCCGCGCAACAGCGACATGTTCATTTGCAGGTAGCGCCGCACGCCGCTGGCGGCATGGCGCGTGACGACGACCGAGGCCAGGAACAGCACGATCCCGCCCAGCACCAGCGCGAAGCCGAAGACGGTTTGGGTCATGCGCGCGTCTTCATCGAGGTCGGTCGAGATGCGCACGCTGCTGCCGGCCACGCGTTCGGCGCCGCGCACGACGCGCGACTCGCCGTCGGCTGCGCCTGCGGATGGCGTTCCGTCGCTGCGCTCGACGGAGCCGGCGTCGTCGATCTCGATCCCGGTCTCGCTGATCGTGATGCGGGTGCGCACACGTTCGCTGTCGCCGCCGTCGCCGAAGCTGAGGTGGCGCAGCGGGCCGTCGAGCACGAGTTCGTTGGCCCCGGCCAGGCCGCTGGCCGTGATCGCGATGCCGCCCACGTAAAACGCAAGCGCGGTCACGTAGAGCGCGGCCAGCAGCGAGCCGAAGACGGCGGCCGGGATCACCATGAACAGGTTGAAGATCAGGAGCCCGATCACCGACACGCCCATGCGCAGCAGGTTGGCTGGGTTCTTCTGCTCGGCAAACGCCGCCATGTGGCTGTTGGCGCGCAGCGTGAGGGCGACCTTCTTCGGGTCGTCCAGCTCGCGTGCGATGTCGGTTTCCAGGCGGCCGGCGGCGGCGCCGTCGACGAAGCGCTGTTCGTACCAGGCCAGGGTTTTGGCCTGCAGCTCGGGCGGCAGGCCGAGCATGGCGCGTTTCAGCGCGTCGAGGTATTCCAGCTTGCCCATGGCGGCGCCCGCTTCAGGCATGCCCGAACAGGAGGATGGCGCCCAGCGCCGGGCCGTTGGCGTTCGCCGCGCCGCCGAGGAACTTGGGCGCGACCAGGGCCGCGGTGCTGGCGGCGACCACGGCGAGTAAGCCTGGCGTGCGTACGCCGAGTTGGTAAGTCATGTGCCTGTCCGGGGTGCGGTTGTCGATGCTGCTACTGTACGGAACCGGTGGCCGGGCCGCCAGCCGCATGCGACAGGCTGCTGTTTTCGCGGGGCAGGCGGGCATGGGCGAGGATGGCCGCCGCCGCGTCCGCGCCGCTGCGCACCGCCGACTCGAGCGTGGCCGGATAGTCGCTGGCCGTGTAGTCGCCGGCCAGCACCAGGCCGGGCAGGGAAGTGGCATTGCCCGGGCGCGCCAGGCCCGGCGTGCAGGCGAAGGTGGCGCGCTTGTCGGTGATGACGCGGGTCCAGAGCGGGGTGGCCAGCACCGGCTGGCCGAGGGCCGCCGCCAGCTGCCGGGCGATCAGCGCCGCCAGGTCGTCCTGGCCGAGGGCGGCGGCGGCGCCGGCGGCGCTGACCACCACTGCCAGCAGGCCGCCCTGGGCCGCGTCGAGCTGGCCGCGGTCGAACACGAATTGGCCAAAACAGTCCGCCGCAGGATCGTCGAGCAGCGCGCAGAGCGGCAGCGGCAGGCGCACGGCCGCGTCGTACTGCAGGTAGCAGGTGGAAATCGGCTCGTAGTCGAAGGCGTCCAGCTGTTCGCAGACGGCGGTTTCGCCCAGCGGCGCCAGCAGGGCGGCGGCCTGGGTCGGCGGCGTGGCCAGCACCACGGCGTCGAAGGCTTGCCAGCTGTCGCCGAGCCGGACTTCCCAGCCGTTCCCGCTGCGCGCGACCGCGGCCACCTTGGCGCCCAGCTGCACGCTCCCGCCGCGCTGCTCGATATGGCGCGCGGCGGCCAGGGGAAACAGGGCGCCGAGGTCCAGGCGCGGGAGCAGCATGTCGGAGGCGGCGCGCCTGGCGCCGAGGCTGTCGCGCAGGACGGCCAGGAACACGTTGGCCGAGGCCCGTTCCGGCGGCGTGTTCAGCGCGGCCAGGCACAGGGGCCGCCACATCAGCTGGACCAGGCGCTCGGTCTGGTCGAAGCGTTCCAGCAGCACGCTCACCGGCACGTCCTCGTTCAGGCCCCAGCGCATCCAGCGCGCGCTGGTGGTGAAGCGGGCCAGGGCCAGCTTGTCCTCGCGCGCGAGCCCTTTGGCGCGCAACAGGGCGACGGCCATGTGCCAGGGCGCTGGCAGGCGCGGGGCGACGAAGTCCATGCCGCCGCTGCCCGCCGGATAACGCATCTGCAGCGGCAGGCGCAAGAGCGCCGCGCGCGGATCGACGCCGACGCGCTTCATGAGCTTGATGCTGTCCTTGTAGGCGCCGAGCAGGATGTGCTGGCCGTTGTCGAGCATCTTGCCTTGCACCTCGACGCCGCGCGCGCGGCCGCCCAGGCTGCGCGCCGCTTCGAACACGGTCACCTGTGCGCCCTTGTGCACCAGTTCGACGGCAGCGGCGCAGCCGGCCCAGCCGCCGCCGACGACGGCGACGCGCAAGGCTTCCTTAGTTGCGGCCATCAGTTGCGGCCATCAGTTGCGGACATAGGTTTTCCACGCCAGCCACAGCTTGCGCAGCGGCGTGAGGGAAATGCGCTGGGTCAGCACGTGGTAGTTGTCGCGCGCGATCTCGTCGAGCAGGGTGCGGTAGATGGCCGACATCATCAGGCCCGGGCGCTGGGCGCGGCGGTCTTCCTTCGGCAGCGCGGCCAGGGCTTCGTCGTACATCTTCTGGGCGCGCTCGGTCTGGAAGGCCATCAGGGCCTCGAACTTCTCGCTGTGGCGCGCGTTCAGGAGGTCGGCTGCGGTCACGCCGAACTGCTGCAGCTCGTTCACCGGCAGGTAGATGCGGCCCTTGCGCGCATCCTCGCCGACGTCGCGGATGATGTTGGTCAGCTGGAATGCCAGGCCGAGCTTTTCCGCGTACGCCAGGGTCTGCGGGTTTTTGTAGCCGAAGATGCTGGCCGACAGGATGCCGACCACGCCGGCCGCATGCCAGCAGTATTTCTTCAGGCCGGCGTAGTCGAGGTAGCGGCTCTGGTCGAGGTCCATTTCCATGCCGTCGATGATCGCCTGCAGGTGCTGCTCCTGCAAGTCGTAGACCGCCAGGTGCGGCTGCAGCGCCTGGGTCACCGGGTGCGTGGGCGTGCCCTTGTACATGCTGGAGACTTCGGTGCGCCACCAGGCCAGCTTGATGCGTGCGACCGAACCGTCGGTGGCCTCGTCGACCGTGTCGTCGACCTCGCGGCAATAGGCGTACAGCGCGGTGATCGCGCGGCGCCGCGCCGGTTCGAGGAAGAGGAAGCTGTAATAGAAGCTGGAACCGCTCTGGACCGTCTTTTGCTGGCAGTATTCGTCAGGAGACATGTAAAAGATGCAATATTTGGCGATGCGAATCCGCTATCTTAGCCGATGCGCGCCGCCGACGGGGACGGCAATGTTGCATTCATGCCTATTCGCAGTGTTTTCCTTCTCACATGCGCAGGGCGCGCCACCCCAGCAACAGGTACTCGGCCTTGCCCAGCTTCGGGCGGCGCCGGAACACGTCGTAGTCGGCCGCTTCGATGCGCTCCAGGATGCGCAGCCCGCCCTGCACGATGAGACGCAGTTCCCAGCCGATGCGCCCCGGCAGGCGCTTGGCCAGCGGCGCGCCTTCCAGCATCAGTGCGCGCGCGCGCGCGACTTCGAACGCCATCAGGGCGCGCCAGGCCGGGCTGCCGGCGCCGCTGCGCAAATCGTGTTCGTTGACGCCGAAGCGGTCCAGGTCTTCCAAAGGCAGGTAGATGCGGCCCTTCTCGATGTCGATCGCTACGTCCTGCCAGAAGTTGATCAGCTGGAGGGCGCTGCAGATCGCGTGCGAGTCGCGCAGGTTGCGCTCGTCCACCGCGCCGTACAGCGCCAGCATCAGGTGCCCGACCGGGTCGGCCGAGCGCCGGCAATAGTCGAGGAGCAGAGGATAGTCGGCATAGCGGCTGGTGACCACGTCCTGGCGAAAGGCTGACAGCAAGTCGCGCAGCGGCCGCAGCGGCAGGCCGAACCGGCGCACCACGCCGGCCAGGCGCGCGAACACCGGGTGCGCCGGCATCGTGCCGGCAGCGATCGCGTCGAGCGCCGCTTCGTACTCGGCCAGGCCGGCCAGGCGCTCGGCGGGCGATGCATCGCCTTCGTCGGCCACGTCGTCGGCGCCGCGCGCGAAGGCATAGATGGCTTCGACGGCCGGGACCAGGCGGCGCGGCATCAGGATCGAGGCGACAGGGAAGTTTTCGTAGTGGTCGACGGGCATGCAAATCTGGTGACTGGCGGGTCATTTACGCTGAGTGTGAGCATGATTATAATTGCCGGGCTTGGGCAGGGTCGGGATTGCATGGATAATGCGGCCAGGCTTGCCCAGGACGAGCCGCTCCCGGCCGCGTCAGTGGCCCGTATCCGAACACCGCAATCAAAAGGAATAAAACGTGTCCGAATCGATCCGACTGCGCCGGCCGCTGGCCGCCCTGGCTGTGCCGCTGTGCGCGCTGCTGCTCTCCGCCTGCTCGAAAGAGGCGCCAAAAACCGAGGATGTGCGCCCGGTGCGCGCCATCGTGCTGGCCCGGGGCGATGCCGGGGCCAGCGCCGAATTCTCGGGCGAGGTGCGCCCGCGCATCGAGTCGCGCCTGGGCTTCCGGGTGGCCGGCAAGATCGTCGAACGCAAGGTCGACATCGGCGCCATGGTGCAGAAGGGCGACGTCCTGATGCAGCTCGACCCGCAAGACCTGAAGCTGGCCGCGAGCCAGGCCCAGGCCAGCCTGCGCGCCGCCGAAACCAACCGCGACCTGGCCAGCTCCGACTACAAGCGCTACCAGGAACTGCGCGAAAAGAATTTTGTGAGCCAATCGGTGCTCGACTCGAAGCGCGCCGCTCTGCGCGCGGCCCAGGCCGAAGCCGACGCCGCCCGCGCGGGCTTCCGCGGCCAGTCGAACCAGGCCGGCTACAGCAAGCTGGTGGCCGACATCGACGGCGTGGTGACCGGCATCGACGCCGAGGTCGGCCAGGTGGTGAACGCCGCCACGCCGGTGGTGCGCGTGGCCCGCACCGACGAAATGGAAGTCGTGATCGGCATCCCCGAAGACCGCGTCGACGACATCCGCAAGGTCGAGTCGGTGACCGTGCGCCTGTGGGCGAACCCCGGCGAAGCGATTCCCGGCAAGGTGCGCGAAGTGTCGCCGGTGGCCGACGCCGCCACCCGCACCTACACTGCCAAGGTGGCGATCCCGCCGCGCGCCGACGTGCGCCTGGGGATGACGGCCTCGGTGCAGTTCGCCTCGCGGGACGGCGCCGCCGGCCTGCGCGCGCCGCTCACCGCCCTGCACCACGAAAAGGGCGCGACGAGCGTCTGGATCGTCGAGAAGGATGTCGTGAAGCTGGTCCCGGTGCAGATCGCCGGCCAGGCGGGCAACGACGTGCTGCTCGGCGCCGGCGTCCAGCCCGGCCAGACCGTGGTCACGGCCGGCGTCAACCTGCTGCGCGATGGCCAGAAGGTGCGCATCCTGACCGCCGACGTGGCGCGCCGCGGCGATACCGAAGCTGCCGCCGCCGGCGCTGGAGCCGCCAAATGAAGGGCTTCAACCTGTCGCGCTGGGCGCTCGAGCACATTCCCCTCACGCGCTACCTGATCGCCGCGCTCCTCATCGGCGGCATCCTCAGCTACCAGAAGCTGGGCCAGGACGAAGACCCGCCGTTCACCTTCCGCGCGATGGTCGTGCGCGCCGTGTGGCCGGGCGCCACCGCCGTGCAGATGGCCGAGCAGGTCACCGACAAGCTGGAACGCAAGCTCCAGGAAACACCGTACATCGACCGCATCCGCAGCTTCTCGAAGCCCGGCGAAACCACCATCATCCTCGAGCTGCGCGAATCGACGCCGCCGAAGGACGTGCCGGGTTCCTGGTACCAGGTGAGGAAGAAGATCGGCGACATCGCCGGCACCCTGCCGCAAGGCGTGGTCGGCCCCTTCTTCAACGACGAATTCGGCGACACCTACGGCTCGATCTTCGCCCTCTCCGGCGACGGCTTCACCTATGCCGAGATGAAGGACTACGCCGACTTCGTGCGCCAGCAGCTGCTGGGCGTGCCGCTGGTGGCGAAGGTCGAGCAGTTCGGCGTGCAGAACGAGAAGGTGAACATCCTGTTCTCGAACAAGAAGTTCGCCCAGCTGGGCGTGCCCTTCGAGCAGATCGTGAACCAGATCGCCACGCAAAATGGCATCGAGGCTTCCGGCGTGCTGGTGACGCCGACCGACAATCTGCAAGTGCGCGTGAGCGGCGCCATCCGCACGGCCAAGGAACTCGAAGACCTGCAGCTGCGCGCCGGGAACACCACCTTCCGCCTGGGCGACTTCGCCACCGTCAAGCGCGCGTACCAGGACCCGCCGCAGGACAAGATGCGCTTCAACGGGAAAGAGGTGATCGGCCTCGGCGTGTCGATGGAGAAGGGCGGGAACATCATCGCGCTCGGCGAGTCGCTCGACAGCACCGTGACCCGCATCCGCTCCCAGCTGCCGGTCGGGATCGAGCTGGAACGGGTATCGAACCAGCCGCGGGCCGTGACCGAGTCGGTGAGCGAATTCATTCACACGCTGATCGAAGCGGTGATCATCGTGCTGGCGGTGAGCTTCCTGGCGCTCGGCCTGCATACGAAACCCAAGCTGCGCATCGACGTGCGCCCCGGCCTGGTGGTGGCGCTGACGATTCCGCTGGTGCTGGCGATCACCTTCCTGTTCATGCGCCTGCTCGACATCTCGCTGCACAAGGTCTCGCTGGGGGCGCTGATCATCGCGCTCGGCCTGCTGGTGGACGACGCCATCATCGCGGTCGAGATGATGGTCCGTAAAATGGAGGAGGGCTTGTCGCGCTTCGAGGCGGCGACTTTCGCCTACACGTCCACCGCGATCCCGATGCTGACCGGGACCCTGATCACGGCGGCCGGTTTTTTGCCGATCGGGCTGGCCAAGTCGGCCGCCGGCGAATACACCTTCTCGATGTTCTCGGTGAACGCGATCGCACTGATCGTCTCGTGGATCGTGGCCGTCACGTTCACGCCCTACATCGGCTTCCTGCTGCTGAAGGTGAAGCCGCACGGGCAGGGCCATTCCGAGCACGACGTGTTCGACACGCCGATGTTCCGCCGCTTCCGCGCGCTGGTGACCTGGTGCGTCGAGTTCCGCAAGATCACGATCGTCCTGAGCCTGGCCGTGTTCGCGCTCGGCGTGTTCGGCTTCAAGTTCATCGAGAAGCAGTTCTTCCCGGATTCCAGCCGGCCCGAGTTGATGGTCGAGATGTGGCTGCCGGAAGGGACCAGCTTTGCCGCCAACGAGGCGCTGGTGAAGAAGTTCGAGGCATTCGTGCGCAAGCAGCCGAACGTGGAAAGCATCACCAGTTACGTCGGCACCGGCAGCCCGCGCTTCTACCTGCCGCTGGACCAGATCTTCCCGCAGTCGAACGTGTCGCAGTTCGTGGTGCTGCCGACGAGCGCGGCGCACCGCCAGGAGCTGTTGGGCAAGATCGAGAACGTCTTCCGCGAGGAGTTTCCGGAAGTGCGCGGGCGCGTGAAACTGCTGCCGAACGGGCCGCCGGTGCCGTATCCGGTGCAGTTCCAGGTGGCCGGGCCGGATATCGGCGTGGTGCGCGGCGTGGCCGACCAGGTGAAGGACGTGCTGCGCGCGAACCCGAACGCGGTGGGCGTAAACGACAACTGGAACGAGTCGGTAAAGGTCTTGCGCCTGGACCTGGACCAGGACAAGCTGCGTGCGCTGGGTGTGACTTCCCAGTCCGTGCGCCGCGCGGTCAACACGGTGCTGTCGGGTACCACCGTCGGCCAGTTCCGCGAAACGAATGAGCTGATCGACATCGTGGTGCGCCAGCCGCTGGAAGAGCGCTCGACCATCACCGTGCTGCGCGATACGAACATCCCCACCGCGTCGGGCCGCTCGGTGACCCTCGGCCAGGTGGCGCGCGTGGCGTTCGTGTGGGAGCCGGGCGTGATCTGGCGCGAGGGCCGCGAGTGGGCGGTCATGGTGCAGTCCGACGTGGTGGCCGGGATCCAGGGGCCGACCGTGTCCGGGCAGGTGAACGAGAAGCTGGCCGGCATCCGCGCCAAGCTGCCGGCCGGCTACCGCGTCACGCTCGAAGGCGCGGCGGCCGACAGTTCGGAAGCGGAAGCCTCGATCACGGCCAACGTGCCGCTGGTGCTGTTCATCGTGTTCACGCTGCTGATGCTGCAGCTGCACAGTTTTTCGCGCTCGCTGCTGGTCTTCCTCACCGGGCCGCTGGGCGTGGCCGGCGCGGCCATGGCCTTGCTGCTGCTGGGCCGCCCGTTCGGCTTCGTCGCCAACCTGGGCGTGATCGCGCTGTTCGGCATGATCATCCGGAACTCGGTAATCCTGGTCGACCAGATCGAGCAGGACATCAAGGGCGGCGCCGAGGCCTGGGATGCGATCATCGAGGCGGCCGTGCGGCGCTGCCGGCCGATCCTGCTGACCGCGGCCGCGGCGGCGCTGGCCATGATTCCGCTGTCGCGCTCCGTGTTCTGGGGGCCGATGGCGGTGGCGATCATGGGTGGGCTGCTGGTGGCGACGGCGCTGACCTTGCTGTTCCTGCCGGCCCTGTATGCGGCGTGGTTCAGGGTCAAGAAGCCGCTGCGCTGATGCGCATACGAGCAGGGTGGGTTCAGGAACCCACCCTGCAAACCGAGGTCTCATCGGATGCATACCGGTGCAGCAAACCGCAATCGCTGCGCATGAACACCGTCTCCGGCATCTGCACGATTAATCGCCCCCGCACCCCAGCAAAATTCACTCCCTCCAGTGTCAGAAAATCCAGTAAAATACCGGGTTGAAGTTGTAGCCCCTAAACAATGGAGTGCAAGGGCGGCCGGTTTCTACTGTCGGGCGCCCTTTGTTTTTGTGGCAATATGCAATCCTGCGCGAGGATGGCGAAATTGGTAGACGCACCAGGTTTAGGTCCTGACGCCAGCAATGGTGTGGGGGTTCGAGTCCCCCTCCTCGCACCACGAATAATTATTTTTTTGGACGATTTTTACGATGGCAACTGCAGTCGAAACCCTGGATAAACTCGAGCGCCGCTTGACGATCACTTTTCCGTTGAGCGATGTTCGTACGGAAGTTGAAAAACGCCTCAAGAAACAGGCCAAGACCGCCAAGGCGCCTGGCTTCCGCCCAGGCAAAGTGCCTCTGAAAATGGTCGCAGCGCAATACGGCTACCAGATCGAATCGGACGTGCTGAACGACCGCGTCGGCCGCGCCTTCAACGACGCCGCCAACGAAGCGGGCCTGCGCGTTGCCGGTTTCCCGAAGATCGAGCCGAAGCAGGAAGCGCCGGAAGGCATGCTGGCCTTCGACGCCACCTTCGAAGTCTTCCCTGAAGTCAAAATCGGCGACCTGGCCGGCGTGGAAGTCGACACCGTCGCGTCGGAAGTGACCGATGCCGAGATCGACAAGACCATCGATATCCTGCGCAAGCAGCGCGTGCACTACCACACCAAGGGTGAAGCCGGCGAACACGGCGACGGCGGCGCAGCTGTCGCCGCGAATGGCGACCGCGTGACCGTCGACTTCGTCGGCAAGATCGACGGCGTGGAATTCGACGGCGGCAAGGCCGACGACTACGGCTTCGTGCTGGGCGAAGGCCGCATGCTGCCGGAGTTCGAAACCGCCACCGTGGGCCTGAAAGTCGGCGAAAGCAAGACCTTCCCGCTGCCTTTCCCTGAGGATTACCATGGCAAGGACGTCGCCGGTAAAACCGCCGAGTTCACCATTACCCTGAAGAACCTGGAATGGGCGCACCTGCCGGAAGTCGACGGCGAATTCGCCAAGTCGCTCGGCATCGAAGACGGTTCGATCGAAAAAATGCGCACCGACATCAAGACCAACCTGGAGCGCGAAGTCAACGCCCGCATCAAGGCCCGCAACAAGGAAGCCGTGATGGACGCCCTGGTGAAAGTCACCGAGATGGACGTGCCGAAGGTCATGATCGAGCAGGATTCGCAGCGCCTGGCCGAGCAGACCCGCCAGGACATGGCCCAGCGCGGCATGGACGTGAAGAGCCTGCCGTTCCCACCGGAACTGTTTGCCGAGAAGGCCGAGCGCCGCGTGCGCCTGGGTCTGATCCTGTCGCAACTGGTCGCCGACAACAACCTGCAAGCCACGCAAGAGCAGGTGAAGGCCCAGATCGAAGACTTCGCACAGAGCTACGAAGATCCGAAGGAAGTGCTGAAGTACTACTACAGCGACCGCCGCCGCCTGGGCGAAGTGGAAAGCCTTGTATTGGAAGAAAACGTCGTCAACTATGTACTTGGCAAGGCGAAGGTCGGCACCAAGACCATCGCTTTCGACGAACTGATGGGTAGCAACCCTCAGGCTTAAGGAAAAATGGGCTGGCGCATCTTGTGCGCCGGCCCATGCGCCCTCATGTAAGCCTTCTTTATAAGGAACGAGACAGGTATGAACCATAATCCGGCATTGGACACCCAAGCACTCGGCCTCGTGCCGATGGTCGTCGAGCAAAGCGGCCGCGGCGAACGCGCGTACGACATTTACTCGCGCCTGCTGAAGGAGCGCGTGATTTTCCTGGTCGGGCCTGTCAACGACCAGATGGCCAACCTGATTGTCGCCCAGATGCTGTTCCTGGAAAGCGAGAATCCGGACAAGGATATTTCGCTCTACATCAACTCCCCGGGCGGTTCGGTTTCCGCAGGCCTGGCGATCTTCGACACGATGAACTTCATCAAGCCGGACGTCTCCACCCTGTGCACCGGCCTGGCGGCGTCGATGGGCGCCTTCCTGCTGGCCGCCGGCGCGAAGGGCAAGCGTTTCTCGCTGCCGAACTCGCGCGTGATGATCCACCAGCCGTCGGGCGGCTCGCAGGGCATGGCATCGGATATCGAAATCCAGGCCAAGGAAATCCTGTACCTGCGCGAACGCCTGGCCCGCATCATGGCCGACAACACCGGCCAGACCATCGAACAGATCCATAAGGACACCGACCGCGACCGCTTCATGTCGGCGGAAGAGTCGGTGGAATACGGCCTGATCGACAAGGTTCTGACGAATCGCGCTTGATGCAACCCGCAAGGTGTTGCTGAAAAACGCCCGGGCGCCAACACGTTCGGGCGTTTGTTTTTTATTTCGGGTAGCATGAGGGTGTGTGCGCGGAGCGCGCGCGTCGTCATCGCGTTATATCCATATTCAATAGAAACCTGCCCCCATGTCTGACAAAAAATCCTCCAGCGGCGAAAAGCTTCTGTACTGCTCGTTCTGCGGCAAGAGTCAGCACGAGGTGAAGAAGCTCATCGCCGGACCATCGGTCTTCATCTGCGACGAGTGCATCGACCTGTGCAACGACATCATCCGCGACGAGACTTCGAACGTCGAATCGGTGGCGGGCGCCAAGTCCGACCTGCCGACCCCGCACGAGATCGCCGAACTGCTCGACCAGTACGTGATCGGCCAGCAAACTGCCAAGCGCATCCTGTCGGTGGCGGTGTACAACCACTACAAGCGGCTCAAGCACCTCGGCAAGAAGGACGACGTCGAACTGGCCAAGAGCAACATCCTGCTCGTCGGCCCGACCGGTTCCGGCAAGACCCTGCTGGCGCAAACCCTGGCGCGCATGCTGAATGTGCCCTTCGTGATCGCCGACGCCACCACCCTGACCGAAGCCGGCTACGTGGGCGAAGACGTCGAGAACATCATCCAGAAGCTGCTGCAGAGCTGCAACTACGAGGTGGAAAAGGCGCAGCGCGGCATTGTCTACATCGATGAAATCGACAAGATCTCGCGTAAATCCGACAATCCGTCGATCACGCGCGATGTGTCGGGCGAAGGCGTGCAGCAAGCCCTGCTCAAACTGATCGAAGGCACCATGGCCTCGGTACCGCCGCAAGGCGGGCGCAAGCACCCGAACCAGGACTTCGTGCAGATCGACACGACCAACATCATGTTCATCTGCGGCGGCGCCTTCGACGGCCTGGCCAAGATCGTGCAGAACCGTTCGGAAAAGTCGGGCATCGGCTTCGCTGCCAGCGTCAAGAGCCAGACCCAGCGCTCGAACAGCGAAATCATGATGGAAGCCGAGCCGGAAGACCTGATCAAGTTCGGTTTGATTCCGGAACTCGTCGGCCGTCTGCCGGTGGTCGCCACGCTGAATGAATTGACGGAAGAAGCGCTGATCCAGATCCTGATCGAGCCGAAGAATGCGCTGATCAAGCAGTATTCGAAACTGCTGGAAATGGAAGGCGCGGAACTGGAAATTCGCCCGGCCGCTTTGCACGCCATTGCGAAAAAAGCATTGGCACGCAAAACCGGTGCGCGCGGCCTGCGTTCTATTCTGGAACACGCGCTGCTCGACGTGATGTACGAATTGCCGAACCAGCAAAATGTCGTCAAGGTGGTGGTTGATGAAAATACCATCACGAATGGCGCCAAACCTTTGCTGATTTACAGCGAAAGTGCAAAAGCCTCCGGCGAAAACTAAAAAATTCCGCACGGAAAGCACAAATCCCCTTGTGCGCCGGGAGCTTGAAGGTACAATTTACCTCAATAAAAGCATCCGGCTTCAATCGAAAAGCCACTCGCGGCACAGTGCCGCGCGGTGGCTTTTTTATTTGAAACAGGGGATTTTATTGGAACGGCAATCTGATTGCTCCAATGTCTTTTTTATTTGGAGAAATATTCAATCGCCGGTCTTGTGTTTTCACCGTGTGCGCCCAACATCGTCTACACGCTTTTTATAAGGTATGCCATGACAACTTCGAAATTAACCGAGCAAACGACGCTGCCCCTCTTGCCGTTGCGCGACGTGGTCGTGTTTCCCCATATGGTGATACCCCTGTTCGTTGGCCGCCCGAAATCGATCAAAGCCCTCGAAGCTGCGATGGAGCAGGGCAAGAGCATCATGCTCGCCGCCCAAAAGGCCGCTGCCAAAGACGAACCTTCCGCCGCGGACATCTACGAGATCGGCTGCGTCGCGAACATCCTGCAAATGCTCAAGCTGCCTGACGGCACCGTGAAGGTGCTGGTGGAAGGCGCCCAGCGCGCACGTATCGATCACATCACCGACGCGCCGACCCACTTCGTGGCCGAGCTGACCCCGGTGGCGTCGGAAATCGGCGACGATTCCGAAGTCGAGGCGATGCGCCGCGCCATCGTCCAGCAGTTCGATCAGTACGTCAAACTGAACAAGAAAATTCCGCCTGAGATCCTCGCCTCGCTGGCCGGCATCGACGACGCCGGCCGCCTGGCCGACACCGTTGCAGCGCACCTGCCATTGAAACTTGAGCAGAAGCAGGTGATCCTGGAAATCTTCAACGTCGCCAAGCGCCTCGAGCACCTGCTCGGCCAGCTGGAAGGCGAGCTTGATATCCTGCAAGTGGAAAAGCGCATCCGCGGCCGCGTCAAGCGCCAGATGGAAAAATCCCAGCGCGAGTACTACCTGAACGAACAGGTCAAGGCCATCCAGAAAGAACTGGGCGAGGGCGAAGACGGCGCCGATATCGACGAGCTCGAGAAGAAAGTGATCGCCGCCAAGATGCCGAAAGAGGCGCTCGACAAGGCGACCGCCGAGATCAAGAAGCTGAAACTGATGTCGCCGATGTCGGCCGAAGCCACGGTCGTGCGCAACTACATCGACACCCTGGTGTCGCTGCCCTGGAAAAAGAAATCCAAGGTCGCCAACGACCTGGAAAACGCCGAGAAAGTGCTGGAAGCCGAGCACTATGGCCTCGACAAGATCAAGGAACGCATCCTTGAATACCTCGCGGTGCAACAGCGCGTCGACAAGCTGAAAGCGCCGATCCTGTGCTTCGTCGGTCCTCCGGGCGTGGGTAAAACGTCGCTCGGCCAGTCCATCGCCCGCGCCACGAACCGCAAGTTCGTGCGCATGGCCCTGGGCGGCGTGCGCGACGAAGCCGAGATCCGCGGCCACCGCCGTACCTACATCGGCTCGATGCCGGGCAAGGTCCTGCAGTCGCTGGCGAAGGTCGGCGTGCGCAACCCGCTGTTCCTGCTCGACGAGATCGACAAGATGGGTGCGGACTTCCGCGGCGACCCGTCGTCGGCTTTGCTGGAAGTGCTGGATCCGGAACAGAACCACACCTTCTCGGACCACTACCTGGAAGTCGACTTCGACTTGTCGGATGTGATGTTCGTGGCGACCTCGAACTCGTTCAACATCCCGCCGGCACTGCTGGACCGGATGGAAGTCATCCGCCTGTCGGGTTACACCGAGGATGAGAAGACGAACATCGCCCAGCGCTACCTGCTGCCGAAGCAGATCAAGGCGAATGGCCTGCGCGATGGCGAGATCAAGGTCGAGGAATCGGCGATCCGCGACATCATCCGCTACTACACCCGTGAAGCGGGCGTGCGTTCGCTGGAACGCGAAATCTCGAAGATCTGCCGCAAGGTCGTCAAGATGCTGCTGCTGAAAAAGGGCGAGAAAGCCATCGTGGTCAACGCCAAGAACCTGGATAAATTCCTGGGCGTGCGCCGCTATGACTTCGGCGTGGCCGAGAAGGAAAACCAGATCGGCCAGGTGGTCGGCCTGGCCTGGACCGAAGTCGGCGGCGATCTGCTGACCATCGAAGCCGTCAACGTGCCGGGCAAGGGCGCCATCATCCGCACCGGCACCCTGGGCGACGTGATGAAGGAATCGATCGAGGCGGCCCGCACCGTGGTGCGTTCGCGGGCCCAGCGCTTCGGCATCAAGGCCGAAGCCTTCGAGAAGAGCGACATCCACATCCACGTGCCGGAAGGCGCGACGCCGAAGGATGGTCCGTCGGCCGGTATCGGCATGACGACGGCGCTGGTCTCGGCCTTCACCGGCATCCCGGTGCGCGCCGACGTGGCGATGACGGGCGAGATCACGCTGCGCGGCGAAGTGCTGCCGATCGGCGGCCTGAAGGAAAAGCTGCTGGCGGCGCATCGCGGCGGCATCAAGACGGTCTTGATTCCCGAGCAGAACGTGAAGGACCTGGCCGAGATTCCGGACAACGTCAAGAACAAGCTCGAGATCGTGCCGGTGCGCTGGATCGAAAAGGTGCTCGAAATCGCACTCGAGCGCCAGCCGCAAGCGCTGGCCGACGTGCCGGCGGTGCCGGTGGCGCCAACGCCCGCGGCCGAAGGGCAGGGCGATGTGGTCAAGCACTGATCTGAATCGATCGCTGTAGATGAAGAGGCGCCCGTGTGGCGCCTTTTTTTCGACCGCTCCATGAGCATGGCGCGCCTTTCGTCGGGTGGGCCGGGCCGCGCCCGGCACGCGTGCCCACGCGGTAACGCACGGATGCCTCATCGGGCAGGTGAAAACATCGCGCCACAGGCGGGCGTCTCCTGGCCCCCGTTTCGACGCGCACCCGCACCCGCACCGCGTGGGCACAAGCGCCGGCCCTGCTTACCCCGGTCCCGGACGCGCCATCGATCGGGCGCATCACGAGTCTTGCCCATTCAAGGCCATCATGTTGCTTGACAGAAGCAAATCCCCCTTGTTTAATACGCGCTTGCAGTTTTTTGCAGGAAGGCGCAGCGCCGCCGCGTCAGAACGTACAAGAGGGAATAGAGTGAACAAGACAGAACTGATCGAAGAAATCGCCAAGTCCGCGGACATTACCAAGGCCTCGGCAACGCGCGCACTCGACGCCATGATCGACGCCGTGACCGCGACGCTGAAAAAGAATGACAGCGTGACGCTGGTCGGCTTCGGCACCTTCAGCGTGGGCGAACGCGCCGCGCGTACCGGCCGCGATCCGCGCACCAAGGAACCGATCAAGATCAAGGCTGCAAAGGTTCCGAAATTTAAGGCTGGTAAAGCGCTAAAAGATGCTGTAAACTAATGCCTTCTCTGCAGTGACATGCAGAGGAAACCAGGTGGTTGAAGTGAGACTATGTGTCTCACGCGGTGAGGAGCTTTGGCCTCTCGGCTTCCACCAGCCTGGTCAGCAGTACCCAGTATTTTATGTGGAGCGGTAGTTCAGTTGGTTAGAATACCGGCCTGTCACGCCGGGGGTCGCGGGTTCGAGCCCCGTCCGCTCCGCCACTAAAAATACTCCGAATTTGGAGCGGTAGTTCAGTTGGTTAGAATACCGGCCTGTCACGCCGGGGGTCGCGGGTTCGAGCCCCGTCCGCTCCGCCAGATTCAGCAGTACCGGGGCGCCAGAAAGGCGTCTCGTCAGAGAAGAGGCGAACGCGAGTTCGCCTTTTTTTTTAACTTGTGCTTTGAAGCCATTTCCACAGTGATTGGTTGACCATGTTTGATTTTGTACGTAACAACAAGCGCATCCTGCAGGGCGTCTTGCTGCTGTTGATCATTCCTTCGTTCGTGCTGGTCGGCGTCGATAGTTATCAGAACCGTGGCGACAGCGCCAACGGCGTCGCCAGCGTCGACGGCCGCAGCATCACCCAGCAGGAATGGGACGATGCCCAGCGCCGCCAGATCGACCAGGCGCGCCAGCAGATGGGCCCGCAGTTCGACCAGAAGATGTTCGACACGCCGGAAGCCAAGCGCGAAGTGCTGGAAAACCTGGTTGCCGAGCGCGCCGTGAGCGCCGAGATCGCCCGCAGCCACCTCACCATCAGCGACCAGGCTCTGGTGGGCGCGATCCAGGGCCTGCAAGGCTTCAAGAAGCCCGATGGCAGCTTCGACATGGACGGCTACAAGGCCGCGCTGGCCGCCCAGGGCATGACGCCCGAGATGTTCGACGCGCGCATGCGCCGCGACATGGCGATCCAGCAACTGGCCGGTTCGATCCAGGGCACGGCCTTTGCGCCGCGCTCGGTGGCCGCCCGCATCTCGGACATCAATGACCAGGAACGCGAAGTCCAGGAACTGCTGTTCCCGATCGCGAACTACCTGCCGCAGGTCAAGGTGACCGATGACATGGTGAAGGCCTTCTACGACAAGAACGCCAACCTGTTCCAGATTCCGGAGCAAATCAAGGCCGAGTACCTGGTGCTCGATCAAGCGGCCGTCGAAAGCCAGGTGGCGGTTACCGACGCCGAAGTCAGCGCCTTCTACAACGCCAACCAGAAGCGTTTCTTGACGCCTGAGCAGCGTACCGCCAGCCATATCCTGATCAACAGCGCGCCTGGCGCGAAGCCGGCCGAAGCCGCCGCCGCCAAGGCCAAGGCCGAAGCGGTGCTGGCCGAAGTGCGCAAGAACCCGGCGGCCTTCGCCGAGATCGCCAAGACGCAGTCGCAGGACACGGGCTCGGCCGCTCAGGGCGGCGACCTGGGCGTGGTCGGCAAGGGCGATTTCGACAAGCCGGTGGAAGACGCGATCAACACCTTGAAAGAAGGCGAAGTCAGCGGCGTGGTGGCCTCGAAGTTCGGCTTCCATATCATCAAGGTGACCTCGGTCAAGGCGCCGGTGCAGAAACCGCTGGACGTGGCCAAGGCCGAGATCACTGACGAGCTGAAGAAAGCCAAGCTGTCGAAGCGTTATTCGGAACTGGCGGAAAGCTTCAATGACATCGTCTACGAGCAATCGGACAGCCTGAAGCCGGCCGCCGACAAGCTGGGCCTGAAGATCCAGACCGTCGAAGGACTGGGCCGCAAGGCCGATCCAGCCCTCGGCGCGGCGCCTTACAACAACGACAAATTCCTGACCGCCCTGTTCTCGAACGAGACAATCAAGAACAAGCGCAATACCGAAGCCGTGGAAGTGGCGCCCGCCACCCTGGTTGCCGGCCGCGTGGTCGAGTTCAAGCCGGCCGCCAAGCGTCCGCTGGCGGAAGTCGAGGCGGCGATCCGCCAGCGCGTGGCCGGCGAAGAAGCGCTGCGCCTGGCGCGCCAAGCCGGCGAAGCCAAGCTGGCCGCCGCCAGGGCCGCGGGCGACGCCACCGGCTTCGGCGACGTCAAGCTGCTGTCGCGCACCAAGGAGCCCGCCATCAACACCGCCGGCGCCCTGGCCGTGTTCAAGGCCGACGTGACCAAGCTGCCAGCTTATGTCGGCGTGGACCTGCCTGGCGTCGGCTACGGCGTCTACCGCATCGGCAAGGTGACCCAGCCGGCCCAGGTCGACAGCACCCGCCGCACCCAGGAAGCCCAGCAGATCGGCGGCCTGGTCGGCCAGGCCGAGCTGTACAACTTCGTCGAGGCGATCAAGGTCAAGAACAAGGCGAAGATCAATGCCGGCGGCGCGAAGCCGGCGGAGCAGACGAAGTAAGCGGTTCGATGCGCGAATAAAAAACCCGGCTGTGCGAGCAGCCGGGTTTTTTTACGTTTACACGGCGCCAGCGTGGCACGCATCGTGCAGGTAGACGTCGTAAAGTTGGGACCTCCGGAACGGCGTGCCCACACCCTGCGATCGCGGCCGCGGCCGCGTACGCGAGCGCGGCCAAAGGCCGATCAGGCCCCGTGCAAGGCCTTCGCCGCAGCGTCGAAGTCCGCGGGCGCAATGTCGGCCAGCTCGAGCACCTGGGCATCCGCGTACCGCGTAAAATTGCGGTCGATCGAGCGCAAATAGGCCGGGTCGTAATGCTCGACCAGCAGTTGATCGACCAGCTCGGGCATGGACCCCTCGTTCGCCAGCGCATGCCAGGCATCGATCCTGGCGCGCCCGTGCAGCTGCACCAAATGATCGAGCTGCCCATTCAAGGCATCGGCATTGCCCGCAAAATGCGCATAGTCTTCCATCAGCAGGCGTACGCGGTTCGGCCGCGACAAGTTGACCGCGATGCAGGGCGAGGCCCGCATGCGCGCCATCACGGCGTCGGGCACGCGCAGATTGCCGACCTTCTTGCTCTCCGACTCCACGAACACCGGCAGGTTCGGGTCGAAGTGGCGCAGTGTGTCCCAGATCCGGCTTTCGAACATTTTTTGCGTCGGCTGCGGTTCGTCGGGCAAGTGGCCCAGCACCGAGCCGCGGTGGGCGGCCAGGCGTTCGAGGTCGAGCACCTGCGCGCCGATGCGGTCCAGGGTTTCCAGCAGCCGGCTCTTGCCGCTGCCGGTGGTGCCGCAGACCACGCGGAAATCCACCGGAGGCGGGTTTTCCAGCGCCGCGCCGACCTCGGCGCGGTAGGCCTTGTAGCCGCCTTCGAGCTGCACCACCGGCCAGCCGATGCGCGCCATGACGTGCGCCATGGCGCCGCTGCGGTTGCCGCCGCGCCAGCAATACACCAGCGGCTTCCACTCGCGCGGCTGGTCGCCGAACAGGGTCGCGATGTGGCGTGCGATGTTGGCCGCCACCAGCGGCGCGCCGAGCTTCTTCGCCTCGAAGGAGCCGACCTGCTTGTACAGCGTGCCGACCGCGATGCGCTCCTCGTTGTTCAGCACCGGGCAATTGATCGCGCCCGGGAGGTGGTCGAGCGCGAACTCGCCTTCGCTGCGCACGTCGATGATGGTATCGAAGCTGTCGAGCTCGGGCAGGATGTCGGCGAAGGGCAGTACGGCGGGGTATTTCATGGGTATCGCTTAGCGTTGTCGGATCAGGTTGTGAAAGGCCGGCCAGATATTATTCAGGATGACAGGGTGGGCCTGGGCGTTCGGGTGCAGGCGGTCGGCCTGGAACAGCGCCGGCTTGTCGGCCACGCCTTCGAGCATGAAGGGCACCAGCGGCGCCTCCAGTTCCCTGGACAGGGTGCCGTACATGTTGAAGAAGCGTTCCGTGTAGGCGCGGCCATAGTTTGGCGGCATGCGCATGCCGATCAGCATGACTTTCGCGTCTTGCCGCTGCGACAGCGTGACCATCTGGCGCAGGTTGGTCTCGGCCGAGGCCACGGGCAAGCCGCGCAGGCCGTCGTTGGCGCCCAGTTCGATGACCACGATCTGCGGCTTGTGCTGGGTGAGCAGGGCCGGCAGGCGCGCGCGGCCGCCGCTGGTGGTTTCGCCGCTGATGCTGGCATTCACGATGCGCGCATCGATCTTTTCGGCTTTCAGTTTTTGTTCGAGCAGGGCGACCCAGCCCGCGCCGCGCGCCAGGCCGTATTCGGCCGACAGGCTGTCGCCCACCACCAGCACGGTTTTTGGTGCAGAATAAGCGCTCGCTGATGCAGCGAGCATGAGTACACCGACAGACAATTTCTTGAGAATGGCAAGCATGCGTGATAATCCCGAGGCTTTCAACAATGACGTGAGCACTGCAACAGGACGGCCGGCCGCCATCGCGGTATCCGGGCTGTCCAAGCGGGTAGCGGACGCCAGCGGCGAACTCACCATCCTGCACGAGATCGATTTTACCGTGGGAGCGGCCGAGACGCTCGCGCTCGTCGGCGCGTCGGGCTCGGGCAAGTCGACCCTGCTCGGTTTGCTGGCCGGACTGGACACGCCGAGCAGCGGCAAGGTGCTGCTCGACGGCACCGATATCTTCGCACTCGACGAGGACGGCCGCGCCGCCTTCCGCAAGGCCAAGCTGGGCTTCGTGTTCCAGTCGTTCCAGCTGCTGGCCCACTTGAACGCGGTGGAGAACGTGATGCTGCCGCTGGAATTGCGCGGCGACGCGGCTGCGCGCGAAAAGGCCGAGGCGATGCTGGGCCGGGTGGGCCTGGCCAGCCGCCTGAAGCATTATCCGAAGTACTTGTCGGGCGGCGAGCAGCAGCGCGTGGCCCTGGCGCGCGCCTTCGTCACCGAGCCGCCGCTGCTGTTCGCGGACGAACCGACCGGCAGCCTGGATGCGGCGACCGGCGAAGCGGTGATCCAGCTGATGTTCGAGCTGAACCGCGAGCGCGGGTCGACGCTGGTGCTGGTCACGCACGATCCGGCGATGGCGGCGCGCTGTGGGCGGACCTTGACCATCGCGGCGGGGCGCCTGGCGTAAGCGCGTAGGGCGGGCTCGCGAGCCCACCTCACGGAACGAGCCCGTTCAACACTTTCCTGATCGCTGAGGGCAGCTCGCCGGCCGTCAAGCCGACCGGGCCAAGACCATCGGCCACCAGCCCGTCCGCCGCCGCGCCATGCATCCACGCGGCGCCCACGGCCGCTTCCCATGCCGGCCAGCCCTGCGCCAGCAGCGCTCCCACCACGCCCGCCAGCACGTCGCCGGTGCCGCCGGTCGCCAGCCCCGGATTGCCGGTCGGGTTGATCGCCAGCGCGCCATCCGGCGCCGCGATCACGCTCCCCGAACCCTTCAGCACCACCACCGCATTCAAGCGCTTGGCCAGCGTCCGCGCCGATCCTGGCCGATCCGCCTGCACCTCGCCCGAGGAAATCCCGAGCAGGCGCGCCGCTTCCAGCGGATGCGGCGTCACCACCGTCGGCGCGACACGTTTCGCCACGCGCGCCTGCAGGTCGGTGCTGGCCGCGACCAGGTTCAGGCCATCGGCATCGATCACGACCGCGGCGCTGGCATCCACGCCATGCCCGAGCACGCGCATCGCTTCCAGCGCGTCGCCCATGCCCGGCCCCAGCACCAGGGTGCGGCCCTCGACGTCGAAGTCGTGCGAGCTGCGGAACATCAGTTCCGGCTGGCTGCTGTCGTAGCCCGGCCCGGCGTCGATCGTGGCGACGAACACGCGGCCGGCGCCGGCGTACAGCGCGCCGCGTCCGGCCAGCACGGCGGCGCCGAGCATGCCGTGGGCGCCGCCGACGATGGCCACGTCGCCGAAGCTGCCCTTGTGCGTGTTCTGGCGGCGCGGCGCCAGCCGGGCCGCGAACAGCGCCGGCGCGGCAAGCTGGGCGGCCGCCGGCGGATACAGTTCGGGGGCGAGGCCGAGATCGGCCACCAGCACCTGGCCGGCGTGGTCGCGTCCGCAGGCCGTGTGCAGGCCGGGCTTGTCGCCGATGAAGGTGAGGGTGTGGGTGGCGCGCACGGCCACGCCGCCTTCGCCAACCGGCACGCCGGTGTCGGCATCCAGGCCGCTCGGCACGTCCAGCGCCAGCACCGGGCAGCGCAGCTCGGCCAGCGCCGTCACCAGTTCCGGATAGCGGCCCACCAGGTTGCGCGCCAGGCCGATGCCGAACAGGCCATCGACCACCAGCGCCCAGTCGCGCGTGTCGGGGGCGACGTCGGCGAAGTTGGCGCGGCTGGCGCGCGCGCGGGCCAGGGCCTGGGCGCTTTCCGGCGACGGCTGGCCGGTGGGGGCGAAGTACAGCACGACCACGTCGAGACCGGCGTCGCTCAGGTTCGCGGCCAGTTCGAGGGCGTCGCCGCCGTTGTTGCCGGGGCCGGCCAGCACCAGCACCGGACGGGTGCGCGCCTCGCCCACGAGTTGCAGCGCCAGGTCGGCGGCGGCGCGGCCCGCGCGCGTCATCAGCGTGCCGGTTTCCAGTTCCTGCATCGCCGCTTCTTCGATGGCGCGGATCTGCGCAACGCTGTAAAGCTGAGTGTTCATAATGTCTTCGCTATCGTCTTGAATGCCCGCATTGTGCCCGATCCTGGCGTTCGAGCGTCTACAATATGCAAAATACCACCTGGACGGAGACACACATGGACTGGCAGTTCTGGATCGACCGCGGCGGCACCTTTACCGATATCGTGGCGCGGCGCCCCGACGGGCAGCTGGTCACGCACAAGCTGCTGTCCGAGCATCCCGAGCAGTACCGCGACGCCGCGGTGGCCGGCATCCGCCACCTGCTCGGCGTGGCGGCCGGCGATCCGCTGCCGGCGGCCGGCATCGAGGCCGTCAAGATGGGCACCACGGTCGCCACCAACGCCCTCCTCGAACGCAAGGGCGAACCGACGGCGCTGGCGATCACGCGCGGTTTCCGCGACGCCCTGCGCATCGCCTACCAGAACCGCCCGCGCCTGTTCGACCGCCACATCGTCCTGCCCGAGCTGCTGTACACGCAGGTCGTCGAGATCGACGAGCGCATCGGCGCCCATGGCGACGTGGTGCAGCCCCTCGACGAAGCCGCCGCCCGCGCCGGCCTGCAGGCCGCCTTCGACGCAGGCCTGCGCGCGCTGGCCATCGTCTTCATGCACGGCTACCGCCACACGCGGCACGAGGCGCAGGTCGCCCGCATCGCGCGCGAGATCGGCTTCACGCAAGTCTCGACATCGCACGGCACCAGTCCGATGATGAAGCTGGTGGCGCGCGGCGACACCACCGTGGTCGACGCCTACCTGTCGCCGATCCTGCGCCGCTACGTCGACCAGGTGGCCTCCGAACTGCCCGGCGTGAACCTGCAGTTCATGCAGTCGAACGGCGGCCTGACCGACGCCCGCGCCTTCCAGGGCAAGGACAGCATCCTGTCCGGCCCGGCCGGCGGCATCGTCGGCATGGTGCGCGCCAGCCGCCTGGCCGGCTTCGAGAAGATCATCGGCTTCGACATGGGCGGCACCTCGACCGATGTCTCGCACTTCGCCGGCGCGCATTCCTCCGATTATGAGCGGGTCTTCGAGACCCAGGTGGCGGGGGTGCGCATGCGCGCGCCGATGATGAGCATCCACACGGTGGCGGCGGGCGGCGGCTCGATCCTGCACTTCGACGGCAGCCGCTACCGCGTGGGCCCCGACAGCGCCGGCGCGAATCCCGGCCCGGCCAGCTACCGGCGCGGCGGGCCGCTGGCGGTCACCGACTGCAACGTCATGCTCGGCAAGCTGCAGCCCGAGCTGTTCCCGAAGCTGTTCGGGCCGAACGCGAACGAAGCGCTCGACGTCGAGGCGGTGCGCGCGCGCTTTGCCGCCATGGCCGAGCAGATCTTCGAGGCCACCGGCGAGCGCCGCACGCCCGAGCAGGTGGCCGAGGGCTTCATCCAGATCGCCGTCGGGAACATGGCCAACGCGATCAAGCAGATCTCGGTGCAGCGCGGGCACGACGTGACCGAGTATGCATTGACCAGTTTCGGCGGCGCCGGCGGCCAGCATGCCTGCCTGGTGGCCGACGCGCTGGGCATGAAGACGGTCTTCATCCACAGCCTGGCCGGCGTGCTGTCGGCCTACGGCATGGGCCTGGCCGACCAGAGCGCGATGCGCGAGCAGGCGGTCGAGGAAACGCTGGCCGCGGCCGCCGCGGGCGCACTCGAAGCGCGCCTCGATGCACTGGCCGAGGCGGCGCGCGGCGAGCTGCTGGGGCAGGGCGTGGGCGCGCAGCGCATCGAGGTGATCCGCCGCGTGCACCTGCGCTACGAGGGCACGGATTCGGCGCTGGTGGTGGACTTCGGCACGCCTGACGCGATGCAGGCGGCGTTCGAGGCGGCCTACAAGCGCCGCTTCTCGTTCCTGATGCCCGCACGCGCGCTGGTGGTGGAAGCGGTGTCGGTGGAAGCGCTGGGCCGCTCGGAAGCGCCGCCCGAAGCGGTCGTCGACAGCGACCCGCAGGCCAGGACGCCCGCGCCGTCGCAGCGCGTGCGCATGTTCGGCAACGGTGCGTGGGCCGATGCCGGCGTCTACCGCCGCGCCGACGTCAACCCGGGCGACACCATCAAGGGCCCGGCCATCGTCGCCGAGAACAATGCGACCACGGTGGTGGAAGCGGGCTGGCAGGCCGAGGTGACGCCGTACAATCACCTGGTGCTCAGGCGCGTGGAAGCGCTGCCGCAGCGGCGCGCGATCGGCACCACGGCCGACCCGGTGATGCTCGAGATCTTCAACAACCTGTTCATGTCGATCGCCGAGCAGATGGGCCTGCGCCTGCAGAACACGGCCTATTCGGTGAACATCAAGGAGCGGCTCGACTTCAGCTGCGCCATCTTCGACGCCGACGGCAACCTGGTGGCGAACGCGCCGCACATGCCGGTGCACCTGGGCTCGATGGGCGAATCGATCAAGACCGTGATGCGCCAGAACGCCGGCGGCATGCGCGCCGGCGACGTGTACGTGCTGAACGATCCCTACAACGGCGGCACCCACTTGCCGGACGTGACGGTGATCTCGCCGGTGTTCGACGAAGCCGGCCAGGCGCTGCTGTTCTACGTCGGCTCGCGCGGCCACCATGCCGACATCGGCGGCACCACGCCGGGCTCGATGCCGCCGGACTCGCACCACATCGAGCAGGAGGGCGTCCTGATCAACAACTTCAAGCTGGTCGACGGCGCCGACGGCGTGCTGCGCGAGCTCGAAGCGCGCGCGCTGCTGGCCGGTGCGCGCTATCCGGCGCGCAACCCGGACCAGAACATGGCCGACCTGCGGGCCCAGGTGGCGGCCAACCAGAAGGGCGTGGAGGAGCTGCACCGGATGGTGGGCCACTTCGGGCTGGACGTGGTGCGCGCCTACATGGGCCACGTGCAGGACAACGCCGAGGAGGCGGTGCGGCGCGTGATCGGGGCGCTGAAGGATGGCGCGTTCCGGGTCGACCTCGATAACGGCGCCCGCATCGACGTGGCGATCCGCGTCGACCGCGCCGCGCGCAGCGCCGAGATCGATTTCACGGGCACCTCGGCCCAGCTGGAGAACAACTTCAACGCGCCGTCGAGCGTGTGCATGGCGGCGGTGCTGTACGTGTTCCGCACCCTGGTCGACGACGAGATCCCGCTGAACGGCGGCTGCCTGAAGCCGCTGAAGGTGATCATCCCGCCCGGCTCGATGCTCAATCCGCATTACCCGGCCTCGGTGGTGTCCGGGAACGTCGAGACCTCGACCTGCATCACGAATGCGCTGTACGGCGCGCTGGGCGTGCTGGCGGCCTCGCAGGGAACGATGAACAACTTCACCTTCGGGAATGCGCAGTACCAGTACTACGAAACGATTTCCGGCGGCAGCGGCGCGGGCGAGGGCTTCGATGGGACCGACGTCGTGCAGACCAACATGACGAACTCACGCCTGACCGATCCCGAAATCCTGGAGTTCCGTTTTCCGGTACGGCTGGAGAGCTATGCGATCCGTGCCGGATCGGGCGGGGCCGGGCGTTGGACCGGCGGGAATGGCGGCGTGCGCAAGGTCCGCTTCCTGGAACCGATGACGGCGGCGATCTTGTCGAACAACCGGATTCATGCGCCGTTCGGCATGGCCGGCGGCGAGCCGGCGGCGCGCGGCGTCAACAGCGTGGAGCGCGCGGACGGCAGCGTGGAGGAGGTGGGGCACATCGGCAAGGTCGAGATGGCGGCGGGGGATGTGTTCGTGATCGAGACGCCGGGTGGGGGAGGGTACGGTAGCGCATGACGTCGGCGCGGGCGTCCCCGTGATCATCGGGAGACGCCGCATTCCGGCAAGCAGGGTGGGTTCCCGAACCCACCAGCCCACCATGGCGCGGCCCTTCTACGACGAAATGCCGTACTTGCGCCGCATTGCCATGTACTCGTCGCTGAGCGGCCCCAGCCTCGGGTGCTGGGCATCCACCGCGCGAATATTCTCCAGCTGCGCAAACGCCAGCTCCCCGAGCGGGTGATCCCACCCCAGCTCGTTGATCTGGCGAAGAATCCCGCCGGCCGCCGCGATCATCACCTGCATGTTCCCCGGCGCCATGTGCAGCGCCTCGAGCAGGGTCTGGACCGCGCCGCGCACGTCGCCCATGTTGCGCTTCTCGTCGGCCACGCCGAGCAGGATCTGCGCCTGGGCGCGCAGCTGCTGGCCCATGCCATCGGCCAGGTCGCGCCGGCCGGCGTCGGCGAAGATCTGCAGCGCGCCCTGGGTGGTCAGGCCGGCAGCCGGATCGTTTACGACCGTCATCATGACTTCCTGCGCCTGGCCATCCAGGCGGTGTTCAAGGCAAGCGCGCACCAGCCCCAGGCGCAGTGCCGGCGACAGGCCGCTGCTGGCGCGGACCGCCGTCACCGCCATCTGCAAGTCGTTCAGCGCCGCCGGGCGGTCGCCGGCCGCGTCGTGCACGGCGGCGTTGGCAATCGCCAGGCAGGTATCGGTTTCCGGGCTGCCGCGCAGCGAGCGTTCCAGGTCGCGCACCACGCCGGTGGCCTGCGCCACGTCGCCGCGCTTGACCAGGGCCTTGACCAGTTTCACGTGGTCTTCCGGGTCGCGAAATTCCGAATAGCGGGCCTTGGTCACCACCTGCCTGAAGGCCTTTTCGGCCACGCCGGCGTCGCCTGCCTCGAGCGCCACTTCGCCCAGCTTGCGCAGGCGGCGCACCAGGTGCGGCGACAGGCCGACCGCTTCCTCCAGAATCTTCTGCGCCTGCGCGTGGTCCCCGGCCACCTCATGGCAGCGCGCCAGCACATCGTAGGCGCCCATCAGCTGCGGATGCGCGCTCACCAGGGCTTGCAGGATCGCGCGCGCGTCGCCGATGCGGCCTTGCGCGTACACGGCGCGCGCCAGCCCCAGGCCGGCCCAGCCAAGCGGCTTGAAGGCCAGCACCTTGCGGTAGATCTGCTCGGCTTCGCCGTGCTCCTTGAGCTGCACGTGCAGCTCGGCGCGCAGGCGGGCGAAGTCGAGGGCGTGGCGGGTGTGGGTGAGTTCGGCTGCGGCCGCCGAGCGGATCGCTTCGCGCAGGTCGTTCTGGGCCACCAGCTGCCAGGTCGGCAGGAACACGGCGCGGCGCTCCAGCGCGCGGGTAATGCGCGCGCCCAGGGTCTCGGCCGTGAACGGCTTCAGCACGTAGTCGGTGGGCGCCAGTTCGGCTGCGCTGACCACCTTGCCGTGCACCGCCTCGGAAGTGAGCATGATGAAGATGGCCCAGGGCGCGATCAGGCGATGGTGGCGCAGGTCTTCCAGCAGCTGCTGGCCGTCCTGGCCATCGCTCGCGGCGCTGCCGCCGCCACCGCCCAGGTCGTATTCGCAGAGGATGATGTCGTAGGAACGGCGCGTGAGCTGGCGGATGGCGGTTCCGGAATTGATGGCGTACTCGACCTTGCTGATGCTGGCCGCGTTCAGCATGTTCTGCAGGTTGCTGCGCATGCCAGGATTGGGGTCGATGACCAGTACCGACAGCTTGCTGTTATCTTGCATGTGTTCTCTTTCTTCGCCGCTTGCGCCGGGCGCGTTTGCCGATGTTCTTGCTCCATCCACACGCTACAATACCGACAAGCAACGAGTGCGGCAACTGGCAGTCGCGGCCGGGCCACGGAAGGGCCGCCCAACCCTGTATAATAGCGGGCTATCTTCCACCCGCAGCCACGCTGCATCAACCGACTTCCAGCCATGTTGATTCTGCCGGGTTCCAACGCCCTTTCGGTATTTCGTAGCCAACGCCTCCTGAACCAACTGCAAGCAGTCGCTCCCACGATTGCCTCGGTCCAGGCGCGCTTCTACCACTTCATCGACGCCAGCGCGCCGCTGTCCACCGCGGACACCGAGCGCCTGTCGGCCATGCTCACCTACGGCGAGCCAGTGCCGGAGACCCTGTACGAGGGCGCCGTCGAAGAGTTCTTCGTGATCCCGCGCCTGGGCACGATCTCTCCCTGGGCCTCGAAGGCGACCGACATCGCGCACAACTGCGGGATGGCGCACGTGCACCGCATCGAGCGCGGCGTGGCCTACAAGGTGGTCCTGAAGAGCGGCATCCTCGGCAGCAGCATCGGCGCGCCGAAGAAGCTCGACGCCGACACGGCCGCCGCCGTCGCGGCCCTGCTGCACGACCGCATGACCGACACCGTGCTGCGCAGCGCCGACGACGCCGTGCGCCTGTTCGACGAACTGCCGGGCAAGGGCCTGGAATCGATCGACGTGCTGGGGCAGGGCCGCGCCGCCCTGGTGCGCGCGAACACCGCGCTCGGCCTGGCGATGTCGGATGACGAGATCGACTACCTGGACGAGGCCTTCACCAAGGCCCGGCGCAACCCGACCGATGTCGAGCTGATGATGTTCGCCCAGGCGAACTCGGAACACTGCCGCCACAAGATCTTCAACGCCGACTGGATCATCGACGGCGTGAAGCAGGACAAGTCGCTGTTCGGCATGATCAAGAACACGCACCAGCTGCAACCGAAGGGCACGGTCGTCGCCTACAGCGACAACTCGTCGATCATGGAAGGCGCCACCGTCACCCGCTTCTTCCCGCGCGAGAACGGCGAGTACGCGCCCATCACCGAGCTGACCCACACCCTGATGAAGGTCGAGACCCACAACCACCCGACCGCGATCTCGCCATTCCCTGGCGCCTCCACCGGCGCCGGCGGCGAGATCCGCGACGAAGGCGCGACCGGCCGCGGCGCCAAGCCGAAGGCCGGCCTGGCCGGCTTCACGGTGTCGAACCTGCTGCTGCCGGACGCCCGGCGTGCCTGGGAAAATGCGGCGGACGTCACCGCGGCCGGCGACAACGCAGCTGACAAAACCTCGGCCGCCGCCTACGGCAAGCCGGAACGCATCGCTTCGCCGCTGCAGATCATGATCGACGGCCCGCTCGGCGGCGCCGCCTTCAGCAACGAATTCGGCCGACCGGTATTGGGCGGCTACTTCCGCACCTACGAGCAGAACGCGCAGGCGGCGGGCGGCGTGTATGGCTACCACAAGCCGATCATGATCGCCGGCGGCATCGGCAACATCTCGGACCAGCACACGCACAAGAACGACATCCCGCCGGGCAGCCTGCTGATCCAGCTGGGCGGCCCCGGCATGCGCATCGGCATGGGCGGCTCGGCCGCGTCGTCGATGGCCACCGGCACGAATACCGCCGACCTCGACTTCGACTCGGTCCAGCGCGGCAATCCGGAAATGGAACGGCGTGCCCAGGAGGTGATCAACGGCTGCTGGCAGCTCGGCGCGGACAACCCGATCATCTCGATCCACGACGTCGGCGCCGGCGGCCTCTCGAACGCCTTCCCGGAAATCGTCAACGACGCCAGGCGCGGCGCGACGTTCGACCTGCGCAAGATCCAGCTCGAAGAGTCGGGCATGGCGCCGAAGGAGATCTGGTCGAACGAATCGCAGGAACGCTATGTGCTGGCGATCGCACCCGGGAGCCTGGATAAATTCGCGGCGCTGTGCGGGCGCGAGCGCGCACCGTTCGCCGTGATCGGCGTGGCCACCGAGGAGCGCCAGCTGCGCGTGGTCGATCCCGAGGCGAACAACAACCCGGTCGACATGCCGATGGAAGTCCTGCTCGGCAAGCCGCCCAAGATGCAGCGCAACGTCGAACACGTGCAGCGCACCTTGCCGGCGCTCGACCTGACCGGTATTACGCTCGAAGAAGCGGCGCAGCGCGTGCTGCTGCTGCCGACCGTGGCCGACAAGACCTTCCTGATCACCATCGGCGACCGCAGCGTCGGCGCGATGACCGCGCGCGACCAGATGGTCGGCCCGTGGCAGGTGCCGGTCGCCGACTGCGCCGTCACCGTGATGAGCCACGAAGGCTACCTGGGCGAAGCGATGGCGATGGGCGAGCGCACGCCGCTGGCCGTGATCGACGCCGCCGCCTCGGGCCGGATGGCCGTGGGCGAGGCGATCACCAACATCGCGGCAAGCGCGATCGGCTCGATCGAAGACATCAAGTTGTCCGCCAACTGGATGGCCGCCTGCGGCCAGCCGGGCCAGGACGCGGCCCTGTTCGACACCGTGAAGGCGGTCGGCATGGAGCTGTGCCCGGCGCTGGGCATCAGCATCCCGGTCGGCAAGGATTCGCTGTCGATGCGGACCACCTGGACCGACCAGGGCGAAGCCAAGTCGGTGATTTCGCCGGTCTCGCTGATCGTGTCGAGCTTCGCGCCGGTGCAGGACGTGCGCCGCACGCTGACGCCGCAACTGCGCATGGACGCGGGCGACACCGCCCTGATCCTGATCGACCTGGGCCGCGGCAAGAACCGCATGGGCGCATCGAGCCTGGCGCAAGTGACCCAGCAGCTGGGAGATAGCGTGCCGGACGTCGATTCGGCCGAGGACCTGAAAGCCTTCTTCGCCGCCATCCAGCGCCTGAATGCGGACGGCAAGCTGCTCGCTTACCACGACCGCTCGGACGGCGGCCTGTTCGCGACCCTGGCCGAGATGGCCTTCGCCGGCCGCGCCGGCGTGTCGGTGAACCTCGACATCCTGACCATGGAAGGCGAGCACGCCTCCGACTGGGGCGACGCCAAGAACTGGGCCGCGCAAGTGGGCGAGCGCCGCAACGAGATGACGCTGCGCGCGCTGTTCTCGGAAGAGCTGGGCGCCGTGGTGCAGGTGCGCCAGGAAGACAAGAGCGCGGTGATGAATGTGCTGCGCGAACTGAACCTCGGCGCCTGCAGCCACATCATCGGCAAGGTCAACGATCGCGGCGTGGTCGAGTTCACGCGCGACGCCAAAGTCATCTACCACGAAAAGCGCAGCAATCTGCACCGCCTGTGGTCGGAAACCAGCTGGCGCATCGCGCGCCTGCGCGACAACCCGGCCTGCGCCGACCAGGAATACGATCGTTTGCTGGACGAGCAGGACCCCGGCTTCGCGCCGAAGATCAGCTTCGACATGAACGAGAACGTGGCGGCGCCGTTCATCGCGACGGGCGTGCGGCCGCGCGTGGCCATCCTGCGCGAGCAGGGCGTGAACTCGCATATCGAGACCGCGTTCGCGATGTACCAGGCCGGCTTCAACGCGGTCGACGTGCACATGAGCGATTTGATCGCGGGCCGCGCCAGGCTCGACGACTTCCACGGCGTGATCGCGGTGGGCGGCTTCTCCTACGGCGACGTGCTGGGCGCGGGCGAGGGCTGGGCCAAGACCATCCTGTTCAACACCCAGCTGGCCGATCAGTTCGCACGCTTCTTCGCGCGCCAGGATACCTTCGGCCTGGGCGTGTGCAACGGCTGCCAGATGCTGGCGAATTTGAAGCCGATCATCCCGGGCGCGCAAGCCTGGCCGAAGTTCACGCGGAACAAGTCGGAACAGTTCGAGGCGCGCTTCGGCATGGTCGAGGTGCTGGCGTCGCCGTCGATCTTCTTCCAGGGCATGGCGGGCACGCAGGCGCCGCTGGCGATCGCCCACGGTGAAGGCTACGCCGACTTCTCGCTGACCGGCGATCTGTCGCAGGTGGTGCAATCGCTGCGCTACGTCGACAACCGCGGCCAGGCCACCGAGCAGTATCCGTTCAACCCGAACGGCTCGCCGGGCGGCCTGACCGCCGTCACCACGCCGGACGGCCGCTTCACGGCCATGATGCCGCACGCCGAGCGCGTATTCCGCACCGTGGTGCATTCGTGGGCGCCGGAGAGCTATGGCGAGGATGGTCCGTGGATGCGCATGTTCCGCAATGCGCGCAAGTGGGTGGCTTGATCGCCGCCTGGCGTAGAACGCAGACATGAGAACGCCTCCTTCGGGAGGCGTTTTTGTTGGCGCTGTCACCTTTGACTATGGATGGGTCCGATAGCAAGACGAAACAATTGATCGGCAGAAGTGACTTTCCCGCCATCGAGCATCCTGCCCCAGCCCAGGTAGTTCGGCAGGTAGCGCGAGGCAACGCCGTGGAAGGGCGCCAGCCAGTCGCGCAGGCGGCGGTGGTAGGCGTT
>Ga0265780_10000360_pt1 | contig 71877 bp, 56 predicted proteins | sample P1T30metagenome_FD_192432 | JGI IMG/M metagenome (GOLD analysis project Ga0265780, IMG submission 192432) | Plant litter microbial communities from East Loma Ridge, Irvine, California - P1 T30 | ecosystem: Environmental > Terrestrial > Plant litter > Unclassified | place: USA: California...
TGGGTATCTATCAAGTCGAATTACGGTTCTAACATGCGTTACGTCATCGGGTGTGGCTCCAATCGTCTATGCAGCGTGCATGACGACCTGCTTGCCCTTCATGCTCTTCCACTCCACGAATGCCGCGCCGAGAATCGACAGCGACGCAGCGGCGACAGAGACATAGAAGGTTTGTGTAAGAGCGAGGTTGTACGCTGTAAGGACGCCGGGCAGGAACTTCTCTTCGATGGCATTCTTGAGTTCTGTTGCGCCAACCAGAAGGACGATCTTAGTGTCGAGCTCAGGGACGAGGGTACCGAGGTTCTTGATGAGCTGGTTCGTAAACACGTTCTGGCCGACGCTGATGAAGAGGGCGCCCCCGAGGGTTTGCGTGAACATCATGATGGCGGTACCGATGGGGATGTCGTCTGCGGGAAGTGCAGTCTGGACGGCGACGAGTGTTTGCTGCATGCCGAAGCCTACACCAGCGCCGAACAGGAACTGGTAGCCGATCCACCTGGGAGAGTTCGAGTCGGTCTCAAAGGTTGACAACAGACCGGCGCCAATAGCCATCAGGACGCTGGAAATGAGCATAAACGGAGTGTAGTATCCGATAACCGTTACCAAGATACCGCTTGACATGGATACGATGACCAGTCCCAAAATGCAAGGGAGGTTCATTATGCCGGACTTAGTAGCCGAAACGCCCTTGATCGCCTGAAACCAGATGGGAAGATAGTAGACCATGACGAAGAAAGCAGCGCCAAGCATGGCTCCGAACCATGCCGATCCCCAAACGTTGCGGTTGAGGAAGATGCGGGGAGGAACGGTGGCGTTCTCCTGTTTGTACCACTGGATGGCGATGAAGCCGATGATGAGGAGAGCAAAGATGACAAAGAGGGCGATGATGCGACCGTTGCTCCAGTCATACTTTGAACCTCCCCATTGCAACGCAAGGAGAAGGCAGATGATGGCTGGGAGGAACAGTACAGTGCCCTCAAGATCGAACTTCTTGAGCTGCTGCTTCCATGTCGCATCGACCTTCTTCCCACGGCGCTGAACGCTCAAAAACGGGATGATAAAAGCAGCGGTGAGCGCACCGAAAGGCAAATTAATGAAAAAGCACCAGCGCCACGTGAGGTGGTCGGTGAAGGCTCCGCCCATACTAAGCGTTGTTAGCACGTGTTGATCAGTCTTGGTGTTGTGGGCGAAACTTACAGAGGACCCGCAACGGACGCAATGCCGTACATACCACCAATCAAACCCATGTAGGTAGGACGCTTGCGAAGAGGAACAGTGCTCGCAATAATCAGGATGGCTCCGCTGAAGATACCAGCTGCGCCGACTCCAGCGACCGCACGCCCAATGATGAGTGCGGTCGAGTTGGGCGCAACACCACAGATCAAAGAGCCGAGTTCGAAGATGGCGAGCGCAATCAGATAGACCCATTTGATGGAGTAGAAAGTGTAAAACTTTCCGTAAATGAGTTGGGTAGCGCAAGTCGTGAGTAGGTATGAACTGCCATACCAGCCAACATCGTTTAATGCTTTGAACTGGTCAGTAATTCGTGGGATTGCAGTCGCGATAATTGTATTGTCCTACGATTGTTAATACCGCGAAGATATCCAGGACATCAAATGACTTACCAGCGCCATGCAGAAAACACTCAAGCAAAGAGCGATTGTGATGGCTGCTAATTTCCAAGACTTGGGATATTCAAACCCATCCTCTTCGTCGTCTGCGCTGATTTGGGAATTGCGCTTCGTGTCGACTGCACCAGCATTCTTCTCGTCTGCGATGATTGGCTCCACAGATGCAGGATTGGCTGCGGGTGCTACAGCTTCAACAGCACCCTTGCCCTCCAAAAGCGAGGGTGAATGGCTTTGCACCGCAGTCCTGTCTGATTCGGCCATGCTTGCCTGTGTCGTCGGCCGGAGGTGATTATTTGCGTCGCTCATGGCTGAGTCGTGCGTAGCGCGGACTATATAGACTTGTCAAAGTATGCGCCAAGGCGAGGGCGTCGACTAACTTAGTCCGTTATGACGAGTGTATGTCTGAAGGCGGAAGCTGCGTGATCAAAGAGCCGCAGCCTGAGGGGCCAGGCGCACTATTTGTAGCATCCAGAAAAAAGGAGGGCATTCAAGGGCGGCTGTAGGGCTGAGATGGAGACACAAGCAAATGACACTGCAAACAATTGGTCTTCTCGTGGTCCCCGTTTGGGTGGATACATCTAGCGGAGATCGGTACACACGGTACATCCGCTTTTCCGCTTTCTCCCATACCTCCGGCTGGATTTCGTCCGCAGACTCGTAAGCGACGCCTCGAAATCATTAAAGTGCTGCCTGGCAAGCCACACGGATTCCTCGCGCTCCTTGCGGGCCTCGATGGGTCTCGTTAAGACGTGCAGCGCGCATCGCAAGGGGCTGCATTTCGGTAAGGATACGCCAGAATTGCAGACTAGCACACCGTGTAGAAGCGAATAGAAGCAACTGTCCTCCGAGATCGTCATCGATCAAGAGTGCATAAGAGTTTTGGTGTTCTCGGCGCCCGCGCGCCCCGGCAGCATTTGCGATGAGTCTAGTCAGACCCTCGCGATCGGGAAAAGTTGTGTTTCGATCCTCTGGAATTGTAGTCGAGTCATTCTCCTGTCAGCAACTGCAGAGACTTCCAGCTATCGCTATCAAAAGGATTAACTGCATATGGAGTACGCACACAAGGCTCCTTGTCGCATAAACAATGCTCACATCTCGACAATGAATTTCGTCTGTCAATATTCGCTTTCGGACGCGACTTTCCCCTAGGGCTAGGCCTGATCTAAGCTTTTTGTGGGTGCATGGCCAGACCTCGGGATCTCGCTGGGCGTTTTTAGTGTTTGAGGTCGGTACATCGGTGGTACGGCATGTTCGCTACACCCGCTCCGATGTGGATCATTTTACTTCCGCTACCATCGATCCGACTCATCGCGAGACGCCTAGTATGACTGCAATCGTCCAATGTCTGGAGTGTAGGTTTGGGGCCGGAGACGCCCCCAGAGTGTCGGTAGTCGTACGACTAGTGCTTGGTGGGTTTATTGGACTCTGTGTGGTCCTCACGTCGTGTCGATGAATAGCCACAGCTGTTCGGACGATTTCTTGTCCTGATATAGAGCTTCACGCTATCGAGTAGGCCACGTGCTACACCACTATCGTTCTCGACACTATATCGCTCGAGAGTCTCACCAGATGCAACAAAACTCATGTCCGCTCTGCTTAAGCTTCGGATCTTGTCAGGTACCATATAGGAAAACACAGACCAGCCTGTATAGACTCAAAGGCTGATTGAAGCATGTTAAAGTCCTAATCTGGCTTTGAATACATACAGCCTCAGCTATCGTTACGCCGTTACTGTTCACTGCGTTGAGCCAGAGTAAGTGCGAGTTACTGTACCACATAGTAACCCTACCACTCTCACGCCACCATCTCATTCGAGAGGCTCACCAAGTGCTGTAACAATTCAGCACGGCATGATGCGATTGCGACTAGATTGATCTTAAACTATTACCTAGCCACAAAATTACTAACACTTTTACCCGCGTTGATAGCCACAACACCAGGCGTGGCAACAATTCGTGCGCACTACCTCACGACCTAAACTATCAGAGAGCAGTTTAGTTAAGCGGCTTGGTTAAGCTGTTCGACTTAAGGTTATTTAAGCTATTCGAGACACACTGATACGATATTAAATCTATTCAGGCTGGTATGTAGGATGACAGCTACTCTATAATAGTAAGTTAAGATAATACAGAACGCGCACGAATTATTGCATCACCTGGTGACAATATCTATGCATTTCATGTGCGCCATGATAACCTCTATATGCAAATCCCAACTCCTTTCCATGCCGCTAAACCGCACATTCAAAACTGCACCTGGAACTTCTTACTCGTCCTTATCCTCTCGCCATAAAACCTGAAGAAAATCGGCACGGGAATGAACGCCAAACTGATGAAGCCCAGCAGACTATTGCCCCACCCAAGGCCCAGCGCGTCGTACATTGATAGTCCGCTCAGTGGTAAGACGGCACCGAAGATGGATCGCAGGACGGTGTTTGCTGCGATGGCGGATGCAGCGTGGATGGTGAATGCGTCGACGAGGTATGTTTGGATGGTCATCATGGCGGTGAGATTGCCGAGGCCGATGAATGCGGTGGCGATGATGGGCACGATCCAGTGGACGCCGTAGTATGTCTAGACGAAGTCAGTGGCAAGTTCTCATACGGTTCGTGCGTGTATCCAACGTACCGTCCAGCCGTACACGAAAACGCCAATAGGCAACGCTACCGCTCCCGGCACCGTCAACATCAGCGGGAGACGATGCTCTGGCTTGACGTTTCCTTTGGCCTGTTGCTTCTTGATGACTTTGTCCGACATGACTCCTAGAACCCCCATGCCCACCAGCATTCCCACGCCTGACCCGATATACGACAGTCCCACAGCCCCCGAACTAAAATGGTATCTCTGCTCAAACACAAACGTAATCGTCGTGAAGAAAAGATACAGAATCCCATAATTAACCGCAATGTACAAGCTCATCAGCCCCACAATCGGCGACAGGAAAAGCATCTTCATCGGCCTGGAAATCGCGCGTATGAAGACCTCTCGCGGGGGGATGTTCTTCGCAAGTTTCGACCTGATCTCGGGATTGCCAGTGGCCTTTCGTAATGCTGCGGCTTTGCGCTCGAGCAGTGTGGGCCCGTAGGATTCAGAGCCGACGACGAGCAGGATCAGCCCGAAGGCGCCGCCGAAAATGGCGAGGATCCAGAATACCCAGCGCCAGGAGAGGTTTTCGACGAGGAAGCCGCCGCACACGGGGCCGATTACGGGGCCCAGGAGAGGGCCGAGAGACCAGATTGCCATCGCGCCGGCGCGTTGCTCTGGGGGAAACACTGGGGGAGAAGATGTGATTAGCTGGTGTCTCGTATGAAAAGTTGTTGGCAAGGCTGGATAGTGGTGGTACTTTTTAATCACCTTCCTGTTTGTCCAAAATGGTAGCAAGGAGCGATTTAACTTACTATCAGCAATAGTTCCACCCCCGATAGTCAGAGGCGCAGAGCCAGCGCATCCAGCGAAGAAACGGAAAGCAATCAGCATGCCCATTGACTTCGACAGCGCGCACGCAACATTGAAGATAATAAAGAGCAAGTTGCACACGTTGTAGAGGTATATGCGCCCATACAGCTCCGACAGCGGCGCGATGAACAGCGGCCCAATGGCGAAGCCGAGGATATACACAGACACAACAAAAGCAGCCATAACATTCGACGTCTCGTGGAACTCCCTGAGCACCTGGGGCACGCCAGGCGCGAAGAAGGATGAGGCGAGTGGTGTGATGAGCGTACATGCGCCCAGGGATGCGATGATGCCCCATTTCTTGGACATGGGCCAGTTTTGGGGATTCGCTGGGTCGGAAGGGCCGTCCCAGTCGACGATGTTGGGGTCCTGAGGGGCTCCTGGATCTTGTGTTACGTCGCCGGAGAGTGTTCGTTCGTCGGTGTAGGTTGATTGGGCCTGGCTTTGGGGGCCTTTTTCTATGTCTGTTGTGTAGGATTCTTCTGTAGTCCGATCGGCGTCGTGGCCTTGTTGGTATGCTTCCCTGACCTTTTCATCTTGTATGTCTTGGGTTTGCCGGACGGGATTTGAGACTGCTGCGGGAGTTGTCATTGTCGATGATGTGTGAAATCTAGGCCAAGCTATTAGCATACTCAGCATGCATACTTTTTGCCTTCAGCTAAGGACGTTTGAACACAAGTGTAACGTCGAAAGCGTACGGACTTGATCGCAAATCTTACCAAAGCAGGCGCAAACCCAAGACGGAAGCAACCGTGAAGTGTAATCGTCGTTGGCAGATCTCTGTAATATAGTACTCTGAAGCTAAAGAACTAATGGAAGGAATGCACAACGCTTTACACAGTCCTAGGAAAAGTGAAGATCAGAATGAGAATGATAAGCAAATCATATCCGTACATAGCAGAAGGCAGCAACACGCGTACTGGTATACATTCTTTTCCTCGGCACTTTAGCCATACCCGCGCCCTTTAGAGACGGACGGTGACAGCCGTATCTGCGTATCCCCTCCCCTCCCGCGAGACTAATTTCGTCCGCGGCAAAGCAGCCGTGGCATGGCGGTCGCAAGGCCTGCGTCCGAGCCAATCAGGCCCTACAGAGTAGCCAGAGAAAGCTTGTTAGCTGCTTGGAGCGAGAGGGTGGGTCGCGCTGCGGAGGGTCGGAGGGTGCCTCAAACACCATCCGACGGACGAGTGGTCTGGTAGGCATAACAACGAGATCTGGGGAGATGATGCATTCAAATGTAGGGTTCCGGGTCTCGTGATTTGTGGCTTGAGGGGGCCTGGTGCTCGGTGTGGTTAGGTGGCTCAGCTTACTGTTCTTGACATGGAGATGAGCACGTTCATGGTGTGCACCTTCCAGGCGCGTCCTCGGAGGGCTGTAACATTTAACGGCTGAATCACATGGCCAAAACGTACCGTCACGTGTGCGGGGCAGGAGAGCAGGTATGTCATGTTCACCACTCAGTAATTCAATGCATGACTCTAATCATGCAGTCGTGCTAGATGGTATCCCCAGACCTGAACGCCGTTGAAATGCATACACTCGCTTTTGAGCGTGATCTAAAACCTCTCCTTCATTCGCCCAGCAACCGTTCGCAGGTTGCCGTAGACCTTGCTGGGGTTCTGTCCCAAGATCAAGCTGACAATAGCCTCGCGCGCGACATGAATGTTCTTGAACCCCCCCAGGATGTGGATCTTCGAGTCTGCCAGTACCACTCGCGTCCGGCTGGCATTCTCAATGGCGAACTTGGTCTTTCCGTCCTTGCCTGCTATACGTCCGATAGCGCGGCCCATGTGCTCGCCCTGCAGGGTCTTGACATCCTTGATCTCGAACGTCTCAATGTAGAGGTCGTCCAGACGGAGCAGGGCAATAGCGTCGTCGACGTCGAAGCCGAGTGTGAAGGCCTTGACAAAGTCCTCGCCCTTTTGCAGCGCTCCCGTATCGGTGGTGCTCTTGGATGTGCGCAGCTCGACGGACTTGGTCTTGATGTTCATGCGCACCTGCAGCTTGAGGTGCTCGACCAGCGGGGGGTATATCTTGGGCCACGCCGTCTTCAGCGGCGTCATGCGGTGGGGGGGAATGGGCACTTTGCGCTGCTCGTGGCGGAAGGCGAGCGGTATCGACTTTGCGGGCGCAAACTTGGGGCGGCCGCTCTCGTCGGTCACGGGAATGTCGTCGGCAGGCGCATCGGGTACGGCTTCCATGGCGGTGCCGGGCTCGATGCTCATGTCAATCAGGTCTGCGTCGTCTTCGGGCAGAGGGACGGCGCTGGCTTCCATGGAGACATGTTCGCTGACATTTTCCGCGAATTCCTCGGGGCGGCGCTGGAGAGCTGTGGGGGCCGGCATTTTGTGTCTTCTTTTTGGTGGAGTGGTTGTAGTCGTCTGGTGGTGGAGCGTGGGCGGCAGAATCGTGAATTTCGGCGGGGCTATCGATAAGAAAGTTTCAAGTTTTGTTGCGCGGTCGCGAATTTTGGTGAGGCGAGATGGCGGTGGCAGCCGGCTACGTACTAGCGCCTTCACCGCAAAGTCCAGTCTGTGCCAGCACCATAATGACGTGAACTTGGTCCTTCTGCTTCCCACTCTGCTTCACCCAAACCACGCCCCTCCTTCCCCTCCCGATCGCCCAGTTCCAGTTCGCAGCCTCCACGGACCCGCGGACTCGACAATGTGGCTGCGGTGAATATAATGAGCAGGAATGTTGGCTGGACGGCTCGCGCTATTCTGCGGCGCTCCGTCGTCGACCAGCCGCTGGCCCATCATGGACTGCTGCCGCGCTTCAGCATAGGCAGCCATTCGCGGACATACTGGGCGGGATTCCGGCAGAGACGACCCATCACATCGAGTACCCAAGTGCTGGGCCTCGCCTCGACACATTCGCCCTTCACGCGCTCGTCACATGTCATATCGGGTACCGCACCACTGCTGCAAGGGCCGCTGTTCCGACACAGCCATGGCCGCCAAAGCGTGGCAGTCACCGTACTGTCCGCTTTCTGCAGACATGCATCCTCGAGATCGAAGAGATCAGCCAAAAAGAGTTCCGCTAGCCACCGCCGCAACAAGAGCTCAGTGACGGATGGCTCCTCCAAGAGCAAACGAAGCCCACCACAGGCTCCGCAGGCAACCCTCTCTCCACAGCCTCAAGCCCCTCCCAAAGGCTCGAAACAGCCATCCAACCCCAAATCCGACGCCCAGGACGCTTCCAGCAAGCACCTCCTCGACCGCCTACCCCACACCCTACCACACCTCAAACGTCCGACAAAGGCAGAACTGCTCGAGGCAGCCTCGGGATTCTGGTCGCGGATCAAGATCCACTTCAAATGGCTCACCATTCGAAGCGCGCGTCCCTTCAACGCCGACGAGATCTATGCCCTCTTCTCGTGGATCCTGGCTGCGCACGTGCTGTGGATTGTGCTGGGGACAACAACCTTCTTCATGTTGACCGTTTTCCTCATCAACACTGCCTTTTCGCAAGAGACGCTGGCCAAGTGGATTGGAAACTACCTGACAAAATCGTCGGGCATCAAGGTTGTCTTCGAGACGGCTGTAGTGCCCAAGTGGAAGGACGGAGTCATCTCGTTCAGGAAGGTCTACGTGTCGAGGAGACCGGGTCAAAAAGGTGGCAAGGTCAGCAAGGGCTCGCAGACTGAAATGGCGGCGGCCGCGGCGGCTGTTGCGCAGCAAGAAAAGGACGAGAAGGAACACCAGGAGGGTGTCGAGCAGGGCGCAGAGCCCGAAGAAGACACCAACTACACCCAGTTTGATATCTCCATCGACACAGTGAACGTTACGCTATCTTTCTCGAAATGGTTCAACGGAAAGGGAATGCTGGAGGACGTGGAAATCAAAGGCATCCGCGGTGTCATCGACCGAACACACGTACGCACAATCGAGGGCATAGATCCCCGGTCATACAAGCACGAGCACAACCCAGGCGACTTCGAGCTCAACTCGTTCAAGATGGAGGATTTGCTAGTCACCATCTACCAGCCAGGTGGTTTCCGCCCCTTCGCCGCAAGCGTCTATTCGTGCGACCTGCCACAATTGCGAAAGCAGTGGCTGTTCTACGACTTCCTCTCAGCAAACATGATGTCGGGCTCATTCGATAACTCTCTTTTCACCATTCACCCAAGGCAAACCCACAACTACACCGGCACACAGCTCAGCAATGGGTCTGAAGATGGCAGTACATGGAAGAAACACAGCAGGATACGGATCGACGGTCTCAACATCGACCACCTCAACCGAGGCTACGACGGCCCCTTCTCCTGGATCCATGAAGGCAATGTCGACATCACAGCAGATATCATGCTCCCTAATGACGACGACGAATCGCTCGCAAAGGTCATGTCCGACATGTACGACCGTGTCGAAGCCACCGTCACACAAAACGGCCGCAAACACCATTTCTCAGACCACGCAACGCCTGGCTTCGACGACCATCACCACGACGAAAACGAGCATAAGGAGTTCGAAGGAGAGGATAAACGCTTCATCATTATGGACATGCGCGTCCATCTCAACGACGTCCGCGCTGCCGTACCCATCTTCACTCGAGATATATCCTACGTTAACAACGCCCTCGTCCGACCCATTGTTGCCTACATCAATTCGAAACGCACTTTCATCCCCGTAAATTGCCGCGTCGTCAAGAAAGTCAGCGAGTTTGACGGAAGCTGGACGCTCTACGATAGCGGGTTGATGGAGGAAGTATCTCGAGAGGTGAGTTTCTGACCGATGTACTGCGAGCATTCTGTTTATACTAACACTTTAACAGATGTACGATGCCTTCGCCCGCGACGTCCTCGACGACCGCACAGTGCGCAAACGCCGGATCAAAAAGGTCGGCATCTGGACGCTGCAACTCGCCGCTCAGGCACTCTTCCTGGGACTGGCGGGGAATATTGCTTGATACCCATATATAACTCTACTCTTTTGATGAAATATGAATACGATAAGACTGCGTGGCGTTTTGGTGCGGCTGGGCTGGGCATACTGACCTACGGGTCTGGGAAAGATGGAGTCATGATGTTATGTTGATGTATAGCTGAATATTTAACGAAGACATGTGAGATTTCAATGTGTGCGTCTACAGATTGTCAACTACAATGAGAAGCAAGAAGGTGTCATGGGTAGCAGCGTATCCTACAGCCTGGATGTCTACAGACACACGGTCTCGATGTGATGATCAAGCCTCGCGATACTGTACGACTTCAGGCTCATGCCTAGCTTCCGTCGCGGTGAGGATATGCAGCTCCATCACTGGCGAGGGTAGCAGTCATTGACAGAGATCACATCGTCACGACATGCTAGATCAGAGTACTGGCCTATGGTAGCCAACTGTAGCACGCCATGTCATCATCTCATGGAAAAATCAAATCTTTATATTGAGTCATCGACCCGTCCGACAATGACGCCACGCACTTCTCTCCCATCGTTGCCCCAGACTCGGTGACATGGAATCCACTGCACGCCCTTCATATGTCCATCCCACGCAAATCCCCGCCCGACATACAGCGTAGCATTCGCCCATGGCTTCCCTCTTGCCCTCTCGTAATCCTCCTCCTCGCGGAATTCAAATGCGTAGAACCGCGACGATGACCCCACCGGCGCGACTTCATGCCCATCAGTGTGTATCGACGCAGCCGTCAAGCCCGTCGCACTCCACTCGATATCCACCCCTCGCGGCAGCGCCTCAACCTGCACCACGAAACACGGCGGCACGCCCTGCCCCGAGACAGCAGCGTGATCTGGAATCGGCGCGCGATACGTCGCGTCGTTGAACGCCACTTTCTGGCCATTCAATCGATCCCACGGATCCACATCCTCCTCCTCATCTTCCACCTCACTCTTCTCATGTATCTTCCTCCACGCGGCCCTCACCACCTCAGCCTCCTTCTCCCCATCAATACAGGCGGGGATGAAACCCACCCCGGCAGTCCAGCACTTCACGCCCCTCGCCCTGCTCACCCGCCACAAATGCTGCAGCGCAAGCACTACCTGCCCCCGAAACCCGCGCTCATTAAACACCTCCATACTCGCCGGCACAAGCGGAATCTGCCCCGCGACATACACCACCTCCCCCGCACTATCGCCTGGCAGACCAGCAGATATCGCCTGGCTATACGGCCCGATATTCGCGGGCGCCCAGTAACTCCTGCTCTGGACGTGCAGGCCCTGGCGCGTGGGGGCTTGGTCGAGGACAATGCTGAGGAGAACGTCTGCGCCGGCGGGCATCGCGGGGCCGCAGGCGATTGTGACGCGGGAGGGGGGGTTTGTGTGGTTGAAGAAGGTGGCGTAGATGGGATTGAGGGTGGTGAAGGTGGACATGGAGCGCAGGAGGAGGGTGGTGTGGGAGATGCGGGATGCGGGGAGGGAGGAGTGCGTGAGGAGGTGGGAGAGGCGCAGGAGGATGGCGTTTAGTTGGCGGGAGGGGGAGATCGGTGTGGTGCTGATGTGGGAGAGGTTGGAGGATGTGAAGACTTTGGGGGAGTGGGCGTGTGTGTTTGTTGGAAGATTGAGGGGGGTTGAGGGATCCTGCTTCGTCGAGTCTGGGTCCGCAGCTGTATTGCTCGTGGCGCTCTCCACGGCGTCGAGTACGTCCTTGAACTCCTGATCAAAGAGCTCTGGAATCCTCAACGTCCCTTCCTCCCCATCTCCCGCCTCCTTCTCCTCAAGCCCACACTCCCTAATCTTCAACACCGTCTGTCCCCCATCTAAAACCACGCTCTCCGTCTCTCCAATGCGAATCCTCCTCTTCCACAAACCCCTTGGCCCATCAATCGCCAACGTCTCAAACTCTCCGCCCTCACCTACAATCGCGCCGTCCCCAGCTTCACCAAACCTGCCCATCGCCTTTTTCAGCTTCGCAACCGTGGTGTGCCGCGCAACATCCAGGCCCAGAAAACTCTCATCCAGACCACCAGACGCAGTCTTAATGATGAGCGCCTCCTGCCCCACGGCCGCCATATCACTCAGCAGCGAAGACTGCATATACGGCGGTAGCAATGGATACTGCCAAAGAAACGAAAGCGGCGTGAGTCCCAACCTCAGGGCCACATTCTCCACCCTCGTGCGCTGATACGTGCTCAGAATAGCACCCGTCGAGAGGGCATTCGCCCTCGGATGAGCGTCCATGACTCTCTGCAGCAACGGCACAAGATCCTCCGTCTCATCGCGCTGCTCCTCCTCGTAATCCCGCGCACTATTCCGCGGCGTCCCGGTAATCGGCTGGCGGTACAGAGAAACATCTAGCGCGCCTGCGTACAGCGGGATCACAGCGTGCCCCACGGTCTGGTACATGTAACTATCGATGTCTTCATGTTCGGGCGCTAGGGGGTGCAGGTTGGCTAGGGCGACGATGGCGTGGCCTTGGGCGCGCATGTGCAGCAGCGAGAACAATGAATCCTTGCCCCCGGATATTAGGGCGATGACGTGAAGGCCCCCCGCGGACATATTTTTGTCGTGTGTGTGTAGGTACGTCTTTTAAACTTCTTCTCTTACTCTAAAGCGGCGCAGGTCCGGGGTTTCGCTTGCGCAAAGCAAATCGGGCATCGAGTACAAGACGTTCTGGCCTGCGAATGGGAAAGTAAATTCAGTATCGCCGACGAACTTGCTGGCTTGCATGTAGAACGCAAATCGAAAACGCCTGGAAACGCTGTTTGCGGTCGCGATCGCGAAATCAATGGTGGCGTCCGATTGTGGTGTGGTAGGGCATCTGGGTATAGTTCGAGACCTATGTTTTCGCTAAACTTTCAAGCGCTAGCGGGGTCGTAACTTTCTAAATTCAGGCCCAGATGGATCGACAGGGTCCCTGGGCGGGATTGAGGCGCACGCCGCAAGCCGCAAAGCAAAAAGGGCCCTCGAAGGCACTGAAATTTCGCCTGGTCAAGGCGAGCCGTCACAGTGACACAGAGAAGTAGACAGTAAGGTTTGGCAAAAAGTGTGTAGACTATTTTTGGTAAATCTGTTTTCGACGTGCCAGCACTCTACTACGATTTGTAACGCAAGGAAAACGCTGTGCTTAGAAGCTAGTAGAGGGCGATCCAAATATTACAGATGGAGGTTGTGTGCGTGTTGTGTTGAAAGAATCGAAATTCCCAGAATGTTTGGCAGTGCGCAGTACGCAGCCGATTACAACGAGGGTAAGAACGCAGAATGAAAATGCGAACTGGTGAGAGAGTAACGCGGCGACGATGGCCGGTAGAGGTTGTGGCCATGCCGTCGTAAGGGTTGTGTGAAATCAAGCCCGCAAAATAAACACCAACCAATTCTAATCCAACCTTCCAAACCATGATCCCCCAGAACCTGCAATGTGTGCCATGCAATGAAAAACGCGCATCCAGAGATGAAAGAAAAAGCCAATCTTGTATGGTGTGTAGCCAAATTGGTTGTGAAGAATACAGGGGAAGAAGAGAAGTAGGCAACTTTTGCTGCTACCGCAGACCGAAGCGCGCCGACCGCCGAAGATGGAGCTTGTCTAACCCAGCCGATGCCACTTTACGACGTGAGATGAAACGACGTCGTCGCCTGGCGTGACGCAAACTCCTTCTACCGAATCATGTCATGAGGGTTCGTTAAAGACTTGAAGGAGAACAGGAGGCGATGTCTACTCGTCACGCTTCCTCTTGCGCATCTTGTTGATGGCAGAGGCTTCAAGGTCGGAGTAGGAGTCGGAGCTCGAGCTTGAGATGCTCTCGGCAGCGTTGTAGAGGAGCTGACCCATGGACGCAGGGTTTTGCGGGTTGAACATGCCAGGCTGCGCCATGTCGTGGGGCATCTCAGAGCCGTCGAGGACGCCCATGACGACAGCGCCAGTACCGTGTGTGCGCTGGTGCTGAGACAGGTTGTCGCTGCGGGAGAACTTCTTACCACAGTCGGTGCACTCGAAAGGCTTGTCGTGTGTGTGCAGGGAGCGGTAGTGGCGCTTGAGGTGCTCCTGGCGGCGGAAGCGGCGCGAGCAGAGGGTGCAGACGAAGGTCTTTGAGGGATCTTCAGTGAGCGACTGCTTGCGACCACGGCGGCTGGTGGGTGCAACAGGTGTGGAGCCATTCTCGTCAGAGCTGGAGTTGTTGGCGTTGTCGGCATTGGACGCTTGACCTGATTCATGTTGGCTTGATGCTCCAGACGCGGTGTTCTCATCACCTGATGTCTGTGTCTTACCCTGGTAGTCCGACTCGGCGTCACTGTACTCAGAGCGAGCCTTCTTGGCTGAACGCCTCTTGGAGGCTGGTGCAGCGTGCATATCGTCGCAGCAGTCGCTCTCGGGAGTTAGGGGAAGGCCGTGAACAAGCTCTTCCTCGAAATCAGTGAAGCTGGCGTCGCTGACAAACTCCTCCTCAGGGGTGAAAGCAACGAGGTCGGTGCGCTGGCGCTTGCTGCCTAGGAACTGGGTGTTCTCGGCTGGCTGGTAGGAGGCAAGACCAGTGAAGTCGTCCTCGCAGTCGAGCTCAAAGAGGGGCTCAAAGGTTGGCAGGCCGTTGAAGTGGAAGTTCTCAGTTGACTCGACAAAGTCAATCTTGGCTGACTCTCCTTTGAACACTACCTTGTGCTCCTCGTCTCCAGGGCAGAGAGTTAGAGAAGTAGACAACTCAGATGCGGAAACGGTCAGGTCTCGGGGGTTGCAGAAGTTGTTCTCGGCCTCAACAAATGGAGAGCGGGGAATAGGTGAAGGTGATGGGGACAGCGAGGGGCACGATGTTGCGGAAAGGAGGTAGGAGCCCTGGCTAGCCGAACGGGGCTGGATGAACACTATTCACTCTGGGTTAGCAACCACGCTCGACCTTTACTCGCGCAAATATTTGCGTGCAGCAAGCGCACAAATTCACATTTGCATAAAGAAATTACTTACCAGGTGTCATTGGTGGGGACGCGGACCTCCATTCAATACCGGCTGAAAGGAGCTCAGAGAAGACCTCACCCTCGCAGCCCTGCTTGACGCCCTCAATGCCCTCACCGGGGAAGCATGCGTTGACGGGAGTTGGCATGAAGTCGCAGACCGATGGAGGGCTGCTCATGTTGCTTCCGGTGGACGACAGAGGAGGAGTGGCGGGCGCATACGAGTAGTCGGTGTCAATTGGGCGCAGGAAAGGCGAGTCTTGGGGCTGGATGAGGATGGTTGGCTTCTGGTACATTGGCTGGGGAGATGCGACGGGAGTCAACATCTGGCTTGCGTATGCGGTCTGGGGGTATTGGATGGGCGAGTTGGCCGATGATGGGCGCTGGAAGTACATGGCTTGCGGCTGGAAGGTTGACTGGCCTGATGGGTGGGGTGTGAAGTGGCCGTGTTGGCGGGCGTTCTCTCCTTGAGGATCCGGGTTGTAGTAGAAGAATGGCGACTGCATCGCTTGGGATGGGTGCATGGGATATGAGCCTTCCATTGGAAATGTGTTGTGATGTGGTTTTTCTTTACTTGGTCGGGTCAGACGCGTGTCTTGCTGGGGATTCCAGCTGATACTCACCAGAGAGTATGCTACAGTTGGATAGTAGATGTATGCACGGTACTGGTTCTACAGTCGAGGTGTAGAAGCGGGGAATTAATTGTAACGGGTGGTGAAGCAAGGACTGGATAGCAATGAAATGTCGAAGGAATGACTGGACAACAGCTCGTAATAACGAAGCTGTCTAATAATGGGCGAGTTAGTGAGTCGATGGAGATGTCATGGGTTCGTGCGCGGGTGGGTGAATTTAATCCAAAGGAAGGAACGGCTACAATGCACAAACAACGTGTACAAGGTGAACCAAAAGCGGAAAACGTAGAAAAAAGAGGTTGATAAACCTTGGAGACAGGGAAAGCACAGAGGATGGAAGGGCGCGCCTGGATAAGTAGGCTAGTCGATCCGCGAGCGACGAGACGCCAAAAAGGCAGCGATGCGCAGGCACGGCGGAGGGCCGCGCGGGATTCGTTGCTCAAGCCGGGGGCGCAGGCTCAGCGTCTCCACCGTGGCCCAACCACGACGCCGGTGTCCATGCAGGCCGCGACCCCTGCCAGACGCATGCACACCCAGCGACTCAGTGATAAAGCGGCGGCTTTGCATAAGTCAATGCGCTAAATTTGTTCGCCAACAGCTGGCCCTGTCCGTGGCTGCATGGCCTGCACAAACGAGATGAAGAGCGGCATAACTGTGGTTGGCTGCCATGTCTATCGATAGTAGCCCATCCGCCCTCCCCGACGCGGCCAGCACGACTCCAGCTGAGCAGCCTCGGGAGGGCCGTGACGCAGTGACGCTGTGACGCTGTGCAGTGGTGCAGTGGACATGGACGGAGAGGCTGTGGTGGGCGAGGAAGACGCTGCCGTGTCTCGTTCGACAAGGCACCACGACGACGACGGCGACAACACCACACACGGCCGTTTGCCGCAGCGACACCCTTCCCTTTGCCCTCCAGCCTGGGCGCCGGCGCCGCAGATCTGCCAGCCTATCCAACCCAATCGATAATCGTGATAACTGCCCGTAAGAGGGAGACCCTGTCCAACGCCCGCTGCTGACGTTGAGTGCATGTTTCGAAATATTTTACCCTCCATACAAGCCATGTCGCTTTGCAAAGTGTGATATGACGCGCTTCCCAGGCTCTGTCGCACGACACCGGCGCTGGCGATTTGGTGCCACCCTGGACTCCCACCACAGAGGCAACACCACACACATCAGACGACTGCCTCGACGCGCCGTAGCCCGGCGGTTGAGCCCAGCGCAGAGTCTGGAGTGAAGGTCTGGCGACGCCGACCACACCTCCACCATGCGAGATGGCTGCATTGGGCATCCTCTACCACGACCAGAATGCAGCGACGTGAATCGTGTTGGTGTTTGTTGCTTGGAGCCAAGCTGCCCATTGCCACTCGCACTCGCGCGGTGCAGCCGGCTAGCTGCAAAGCAGAACTCGAGAAAAGGCCGGCTCGACGCAGGAACACAGCTAGGTACGGTATGTTGCGGCGTGATCATGTCCGTTGATCCCGGTCAGCACGATGGGTTTTTCACCGGCACTTCTGAGTGGTGAGACTGGCGGGTGTCACTCCATGGTGCGACACACTGATGGGCGATGACCTGCACGTCGCTTTTGTTGCCATCCTACATGTGAAGGCTTCAGCAGTACCATGGTTGTAAACCTGCAGGCCACATCGCTTGCGAGGCCGTCTGTTGCTCTGATGGAGCGTGTTTCAGGTGCGCTTAACCTAGCGAACCGCATAGGATTCTGCCTGCAGCTCACAGGCATCAGGCTGTTTGCTCCACGATCGTGATGGTGTGATCCAAACATCGCCGGTATCGATAACAGACGCCTGTTAGTGTACGAACATAGTTCATTTGGGTGTTTCTATCTACGTAAGAATTATGCATGTCGCTGCCTCGTATAGCTGTCAGCATTCAATAACACAAATCCCGCATCCAGCATCGTCTTTGCGTCTAGTTCTATTTCAGGTGTTAGCGCAGGTGTAATGCTGAGCTGCACAACTCTGTCCTCTGCATATCGCCCGCCGGTGCCTCCCAAGACGGCTAGCGGACGCGCTGCTTTACCTGCCTGAATAACTCGTGCAGGGCTCGTCTCCACGCGTGTCGACGGCGTGGTAGACTCGAACAGGCCCAATCGTCACCGCCTGGCATGCGACTGCAACCCCACAATGTCGGTATTTTCTCCGACCTGATTGACCGATAAAAATCCACCTATGCAGGTACGCTGCAGGAACAAACGGCTAATAACAGCACCACCACTCCGGCTTATCGTGACCCAAAAAGAACTCTCGTGGGACAACAGCTGCACTTCTTACTTTCCAATTCTCGTCTGCGTACATGTAACATCGTGTCTGGTGGATCTTTCTGGAAACCTGGCTTTAGCGGGTCTCTTTTACGATGCGGCAGGGTTTTGAGCGGAGCGACACGATTCAGGAAAGCAGGCCCGTCTTCTCTGTTCTTCCGTGGAGTCGCCCACCTGGGACCTTGTCTTCCAAAAGGTGGTGTGGCGTCCTTGCACCACTGAGACGGGCCTCGGGGAAGATGCATGGCTTCCATTAGCCTGTTTTCTTTGTCAACTATTCCCCACCCGATCGGCCTTATCATCTGTCAAGACGCGTGCGATACCCTGATCTTCGCTCAAATTTCGAGGAAGATTTCCAGCCTGGCGGGGTCGTGGCTTGTGAGGCCGCTGACACAGAGTTTGACTACCGAATGTCCGCCTATCTTGACTCGCCCGCTCGCTTTTCAGATGCTTGCCATGTGAGTGTGAGCCGAACTCGGTCGACCCTGATTCTTTTCACTTCGTGTTCCTGCGTCCGCTGCGCGGACCTTCGGCTCTCTGCCGCCTCCGCGCCGGTATTGGAGCTGGTCTGGACACGGCGGCGCTCTGATGCTGAACGTCTCATCATCTTGTGAGGCTCTTGCACTCCATGGAGAACGTGCTTGACACATTTGACGTACCGGCATGACAGTCATCGGTACGGTATCACCCCACCGTCATCGCGCTGGATCTTGCAACATCTTCAGATGCTTGCCTTGAGCTTCGAACAGGTAATCAGAGCCGCGTCTCATCCCAAACAGGCAGCTGAGTTCCGCTGCCAGAAAATCAGCACGGCCGTTGGAAGCTTTCATAGGAATTCGAGATTCATGCTCGTGCAAGGGCACCACGGTTGGTAATTTCCTAAACGCCGCAACGCACCCAAACGACTGGTCCCCCAGGCTTCACGTTGTGCGGAATTTCCCCACACTGATGCTGGTGCTCGGTGCTCGGTGCTGGGGGCACACTCAGTATCATGCGGTGTAATTGCTGGGCAAGGAAAACCCTTCATCTGCCATCAGCTCGGACTGTCCAGAGGTCATCGTCCATCGCGAGAAACGTCGGCAAGATGTGTCTCGTCTGGTCTGAGACGGCAAGTGGACTGGCGGGATTCCAGTGCCAGTAGAATGGTCTCGTATGCATAGAAATGCAAAGTACGAGCGTGGTCTGATTTGTCCCTGCGGCTACTACCTTGCCCACTATTAGTTTCATAACAAGCATTGGAAATGTTTCTCCAACAGTCGAGACACGAATCACCGCCGCAAATTTGCCAAGGTACGGACTGACTCCATCGTCATTGATTGCTGGATCGTTTCCATGATGGTAATGTTAATGTGGACAGTCGGCGAAGCTAGCTCGTGGTGACGGTAGCGTCCCGCGCACTACTCGCGGGTAAGGGCCGCCTTTAGCAGGTTATCGACTTTTGTTCCTGCGTCGTCGACGCATGTTGCCACTCCGGGAGAAGATCTTTGGGCAGTGAAGCGATGATGCTGAAGATCGCAATTGCATTAGCAGGTGGTATTGGGCAGAAAGATTGCTTTTGTCTATCGTTTCTCATGGTCTTCCCGTAATGGTGCGCTCGTCACCAATTGTTGAACGGAAAACGCCATGCCGTGGCTAGAATGCGTAATGGGCATTGACGGAAAGAGAAATTTGAGTTGTCGGTACTCAATTGGACTGGAACGCATGGTAGGCGATCTAGCACGGAGGGTATCATGCGCGCTTCCGGTGCTCAGGCTTCCGGCACAGAACGCCATCTGAGCTCAGAGTTCGAAGCCATCGTGACTCGCAAGACTGTAGCGCGCGACCGGACCCGATGGACACGACTTGAGCAGAAAACATCCGCGGCGCTTCCAAATGTCGTTTGCCTCAGTGCCTGGAAAAGGCGAAAAATCAAAACCGATTTGCGTGCCATGGTGTGTGTGCACCTCATGCGCCTCCAGAACACCGACGACATGTGTGCCACGCTACCTCGAAGAACGATCCGCTCCGACGAAGGAATTCACGACGCATCGACCACAACGTTCGTGAAGGCAGCTGAAACCAGAGAAAGCTGCAGAAGAGTGACAGACGCGATATAAAAAGATGCGACAAAAGACACGTGCCGGCCCGGGATCGCAGTCTCTTCAATGCCGCAGGTCGCGTCGCAGCTGTCTGCGAACGACTGCCATTCAACGATCGCTTCCTCCTCATGGGACATGGTGGTAACAGGCCTCAGAAAATTGTAACGTGAGATCAGTCGCTGCTAATAGCAGCGTCATTCTCTTCCTATCAATATTTGGATATCATCAATGGCCATATCAAAGGCAGGACCTGCGCAGGCGCTGAAGATTTTGTTCGCGGGTGCCAAGCGCCCAGCCGCGAGGGCGAAAGTAGCCTAGCGCGGCTGCCCGCCAGCTGGTATAAATTTTCTCACGCGCGCGATCCATCTTTTTCTCTTCGTGCGGCAGAGGTTGGTTTACAGTTTCCCCTGTTGCTTGAGTGCCACCATTCCATGGCTCTTATAAGTGTCACCGACCTCCCAGATAAAACATATTGCATCACCTGACATATACACTTTGCGGAGTCGCCTGTTATTAGTGGCGCCTTCGCTGGAAAAAGTCCGGACATACCCTCGCATGTGCACTTTGCTTTCATTTCTATATTCTGTCATCCTGTGACATGGTGCCAGACTTGACGGCTCTATGTTAATCATCGGCCTGTTAACATCGTTGTTTGTTCTGTACCGCGTATATTAATTGCTAAGTGCGGACATGTTGCATGAAACATCACCTTTATTGCGGTGGGCCTCGGAATTCAGGCGCATATATTGCAAACCAGCTCACAGTGGCATCATTATGCTCAATCTACTATTCTGGTCTCCATGTGGCCTTCCGGATCCTCAATCATCGGCTCCAATCTTCTCCAGCTTACCCATCTCCCGCTTCTCGCCAGTTTCACCAATGAAGCGAATGCGGTCGATGCGTGTTCTCTCGCTGTCGCCGTCGCCGTCTGCCACGAATAGCACCAGGGAGTAGATGTTCTGGAACTTGACGAAGCGCAGCTCTAGCTTGGCTGTAGCCGTCTGTGCATCCCAGTCTGACTCCTTCAACTCGATTGATTGTGTAGCGGGAATGTCTTCAGCTTCCTCAAAGCCTAGGTTGTGCTGACGGTTGGCCCAGATGTGGATGGTCTTTGGTCGGACTGGTGCCTCGTCGTCATCGTCATCGCCAGAAACAACAGATGTGATCTGGATGGTGTGGACCTTCAGGTTCGAGGTGAAGGGTACGTAAAGCATGAGCTGGTTGTCGACATCGCTTTCTACCCAGTTTTTGCTGCCCTCGGATTCGGTTGCCGCGCCTTTGCCCTTGTTCAAGCTCTTCGGCTGTGATGCTTCAAAAAGCGTCCGCACGCCACCAAAGTCGCTGTCAGCGTTCAGCAAGTCCAGACCGCGGACGTCTACCTGATCTGTGACATCAGTGTATCCACGTGGGAGTCCAGCGCCCCGCCAGCTGCCACCCCCACTGGAGCTGGATTCACCAAAACCCCCAGAGCCGCTCTCATTCTCTGCCTCAGCTGCGAGGCTCTTGATGGCTTCGGAAAGCTGGGTAGGATTCGAGCCGCCGTACTTGCGGATTTGCTGGCCGTTCTTGAAGATAACAAAGGTGGGGGTACTGTAGTTTTGTTTTCAGCTTGACGCCACGAGGAGGCAGACATGGTTACCACGAACTTGGTAATGCTGTAGCTCTGAGCAATTGTTGCTTGCGAGACCACGCTAATCTTGGCGAACGTGACTCTGTTGGGTCTTGAAAGTTGTCCTGATAGCTGGTCGTAGACTGGTGCAATTGCTTTGCTGGATGTGTTGTTCTCGTTGTAGACTGATCAACAAACATTAGCACTTGGAGCGCGGAATGGCGCACCCACGCGTTTGCTTACAGAAGGCGACTACAACGCGTGAGGCGGAGAGCAGCGTGCTCAGCTGCGCAGGCTGCGAGATTTCTACAGTGCCAGACATGGTTATGGACGAAGGGCGTGGATGTGGGCGTGTAGCAAGCAAGTCAATCGCGGAAGGTAGCTAGAACATTTGGTGGGGCACGGCGGGGGTCGCGTTGATCCGATTGACGTACCGGACCCCAGGTGACAGGCAGCTACGAAGCTTCGAGAACATAGTCAGGCTGCACCTCGGAGCGCGTACGAGGCCAACGACAAGAATCGAGACACTGGACCGCTATTCCACGGATTCCGCCGAGGCATCAACCGATTATCCTGCCTGTTCGGACGAGTCGTCATTCAATCGCGCGCGTGTGCTGTCAACCCTCACTTCTAACTCACAGAGGCGCGCCACAGCAATCGCACCACTCGCCTGAACATACCCAACGTCGGGCTCTCACTCGAAAAATTCAGGATTTGTAAGCACGACAACTACATGGCAGGCGCAAACAACCTTTTCTTGAGCTTACCCGAGAGCAAAGTCCTCCACCTGGTCAACCTATTGCTAGTTATCGAAGGCTGCGACGCGGCAAGAAGAGAACACCGCTGGGACTGTTGGTATTCGAGGGCCATCCTGCTCGCAAACGCCCCTATTGCCCTCTACGCCGCGTACAAGCTCGTTGAGATCTTTCGCGCATAATGTCGCACGTCTTGGTGTTCAACTCGTATGCGAAGACAGTCAAGATACCAACCACGCCTGTCAAATACCTGACCGAGGTTCGGGACGAGGCATGTCAGAAGTTTGGGGTCAGTAAGGACCAGTTCACGTTGAAGTAAGCGGGATATTGAGGAATGCTGCTACTTAGAGCCGTATAGCTAACGAGGACGCAGGTACAATAACAAGCCGATTTCCCTTTCTCAACAGATACGCTTCGCAAACCTCCCACCAGGCGCCCGATTGGAGCTCGTTCAAGCCTCGCGGTCGCCCACGGTCATTTCCGTAGCCCTTCAGCTACCGGCGTCAGAGAAGAATGCTCGCCTCACACAAAAGTTCGCTAGCAACACATCGTTATGGGAGATACTACGGCATTTTGAGAGTGGACAGGATCTCAACTACAACTTCACGCAACGTGGAGTTCCCCAGATGAGCGGAGCGTCGGGCGCAGGCAGGCTACATTACGAGCAGCCCGTCATTACGGTCATGCCGGGACACCGCGAGCAGGCTGATTTCACTGGCCTGCAGCAGACACTGGCCCAGTTGGGATTTGACAGCGGATCAGCTCTCTTGAAGTTATCGTACAAGAACAGCGGCCTTCCGCTAGAAGAGGCCATGGCCCAGATATCGCAGTACTTCAAAAGTGACCAGCCTGCAGACACCAGTGCTGAAGGTGCTCATGCAGCAACCTCGACACAGGCCGCTTCTCAACCCATTCTTGAGCAAGCTGCTCCGGAGGCCACAACAACGGCTGCAGGCGAGACGATTCGGATTGAAGAGCCGGATCCACAGCCCATGGATATCGACGACGGAGCGACAGATCTTCCGTCCACTGAGCCAGATGTTCCTGCGGAAGGTGCTACGGTAGAAAACGTAGGGGACATGTCGCCAGCAGCAACACAAGCTGCAGCTTCCTCAACCGCATCAGACACACCATCTAGTACTTCCGAAGCAGCTCCAGAGACGAGTGGACAGCCCAGAAACGTTCAAATCTTCTCTGCGCCCACATCCTCAACACCACAAGCAGCACGTAAAGCCTTCAACGAGAGCGACTACCTTCCCACCATTGAGCACGCCAAAGTCCACCAAGCACAGCTGCTGAACAAGACCCGGAATACGCGTCTCCTCTCAGACAAAGAGCTCGAGGAGCAGGAGAAGGCTAGACAAGAAAAGCTCGCAGCCGCTGCTGCAAAAGGCGGTGCGCTCCGCATACGCTTCCCTGACGGCACAATCGTCCAAATGAACTTCACAAAAGAAGACACCGCTACAGCCCTCTACGACTTCGTCCAAGGCTTCCTCGACCGCAAGAACGAGCCCTTCGAACTCAAGAACACTGGTCCAACCGGCCGTCTCGTCCTTATCCAGAAGGATGGCAAGCGCCTGAGTCACGACCTGCGTTTCTCGACCAACGAGCTCATCACGTTCCAGTGGGCTGAATCTGCGAGTGCAGAGGCGAGGGCATCGAGGAAGACACTGGCGCAGGAGTGGCAGGCCAAGGCGACGGAGCTCAAGGTCGAGGAGCCGCAGGCTGAGAAAGCGCAGCCGCCGAGTCAGGGTCAGACGGTGGCTGAGGGCAAGAGGAAGGCAGCGATGAGCTCGGAGGATAAGGAGAGTAAGCTGAAGAGTATGCTGGGAAAGACGCTGTTCAAGCGCAAGTAGATAGAGTGGGAGTGAGTATCAAGCAGAGCGGGTACATAGGGTATGCAGTCACGTAGCATTGCTCTGGTGTTTGGAAATTCGATTGCATTGATCTGGTTCACTCAACTACTGCATATTGTCAACTACGACGGAAAGTAACAAGGGCATCTGATGGCCTGATGGTCTACACCGTATCGCCACGCTTCAAATGTGATAGCAAGGCCCCGTGTATACCTCCAGGCACACTGATCGCTTTCCGTCGTAGCTGTGAGTGAGCCTGGTAGATAGACTTGGTACACCACAATGTCACAAATATACGTCTTCTTTGTATGAGCATGTCCGCGCCTCCGCTCCAGCCTCACCCACATGGAAGGTGGAGTGATTCCAGAGCGGTCTCGTCACCAAACAAGGCGCGTTTTGATATAAGCATTTCTCGGCCCAACTGCTGCCATGGTAAAAGGCTGAATTGGAATTTGACATCCATGCTAGGAATTCACGACATCACATGCACCACGCAAGCCAAGGGAAGGGCATCATTGGCGTGAACCGATCGTCACATTTCATGATTTTGTGTGACACTTGCTAGGTGTATGAACTTCTTGTTGTCCATGTGCCGTAGCTTGACTCCGATATCGTTGCCCTCCATTTTGTGGTATGCTGAGACGCTTCGAAAGTCGTGTCGAGAGCCGTTGATATGAAAGACCTAACACCCATGAAGAATCGGACACCGGTCGCCGTGTTGCATCGTTGCCCCGTTCGTAAACCGTTTAGTGACCTGCACGCCTCGACTCGGCGATGACGTTGGTCATCTCCTCAACCTTCCTCTTAGCACGACCGAAGGTGCCGAGCTGTATGTTGTTAGTGAGAGTTCGTCATTTGCCGCAATGACGGCAGCGGCCGAATGAGTGCCGGATGTGCAGGGAGACATACCCTCTTCTTCGCAAGACGACGGGCACGCTTGTCCTTGGAGTTACGGAGCAATTCGATGACACGCTTCTCGTACGGGGCGAGTCTGCGAGCAGTGATGTTAGTAGGTGTTCATTGATGCGGCCTTGTTGAGGTGGTGCTGTTCGACGCTTGTTGCGCACAAATGCCGCTCCACCTCACAGAAGTAGATGTACGTACCCAGCAACCTCACGGGTGATCTCGCGGACGAAAGCGGTGCGCTTGGACAGGAAACCCTTCCTCCTGGAGATCCTGGGAGCGGGGGTCCTCGGGGTGACCTCTGTTCATCTTGTTAGCAAGCGTTCGTTGTTTCTCGAAATTTGCGGCGGGCGGTCGGTCTTGTGGGACAATCGGGTGCGGCTCGAGCGATGGGGAGGGAGCGAACGTACTGTGGCCAGCGTTGAGGCCGACGATGAGGCCGGACTTCTGCTTGACTTCCTTCGGCATGTTGGCGGTCGTTGGTGTTCGATAGAGAGAGGTGGAGTAGCTCGCGAGAATATTGAGTGTGCGCCAAAACGACGCTAACGACGGGGCAGCACGTGATCTGTGCCAAGACTTCCATTTTGCAGGCGCCGCCAGGCGAGGACTTCACTTTCAGAACATTGAACGTTTGCTAGTCTCCTGAATCACATGAAGCATGTTTTATACCCAGTCTTTGGAAAGGCTCGAAATTTTGAGACCTGCCGCTCCTACAACGATGCGTCTGCAACCACTCGGAATCTGTTCATGTCGAAGCCGTCAACACAAACGCTCATACAATTCCATACTACAGAGGATCAATTACAGGAGAATATGACAAGATTTTTGGACAAGTCAGTAGTTTGGGGCTATACTCAGTACTGCTAGGTTTCGAGTGCGACGAGAAAACCATGTAGATAGCTTCAGGTCATCAGATTGGCCGCTTCTCAGTGCACTCTGCCCAATCGCTTGCAATCCTATTTGCAGCACAGTTTTCATTATGCGCAATGTGAGATGGGATGTTCAGTTCGACCACTGAGCGCAATGCGTTCTTAGATAATGCACAAAGTCCTGGTTAGTATCTTATTGAAGTACAAAATCGTTCGACTGTGTAGATTACAGTAAGTACTGCAGGTTTCGCCTTACGACGAAGAGCGAACAGAGGACCTGGATTCACACTCTAGCCACTGCTGTTGCACTCGCAGCCTAAAATTACTGTGTATTGCTCCAAGCTACTCGGTGCCACCCTTCATTTTCCGCCGTGCTTGATGAACTACAGTACATTGCATATCAAATCAACTAAATCTTACTATCCGACTTTGTCCTTGCCGCAGTGTTCCGCGACGCATCCAACACGAAACCCACATGATGGCTCAACGCCACAAGATCACCCTGGGCGTCATGAACAAACACCTCCAGGTCCATTCTTCCATTCTTGATCTTCTTCATCTCCACACGGATCTGCAACCACTTCACACCTTCCTTCGGCAACGCCTTCTTGATGTCCAAATTCAACAGCAACGTGGGATACCAGAATGGTCCCTGCTTCTGGTCTCGATGCCGCTCGATGATCTGTGGGAACATATCGGCAACAAAGCCAATCGACGTGTCGGTGAAATTGCTACCATCCGAGAAGCAAAGCCACTCATCGGCGCCGCTCTTCACCGTATGTCCGACCCGAGGGAAGTGGAATTGGACTCGGCTACTAGCCTTTCGGAACTTCGCGAAAGGCATTTCTTTCTGGCGTGCCCAGTTTGGATCGGTGTCTTGCTCCAACTTGGCTATATCCACAGGTATAACAGGCGGCGAGAGCTTGTACTCGGTGTCGAAAGAGAAGCCCTCTTCCTTGGTAATATTGGAATTGGTCACGTAGGCGACAATCTCCTGGCGTCCGTCTTGCTCCATGGAGACATGGACGATGGATGTTTGGCGACCGAGCTTGACATCGTCGACCTTGAAGGTAGCTGTTCCGGCCTGTGTTCGTCTTAAGAACTCGACATGTAGAGCTATTGTGTGTGGTTGATCTTGTTTTGCTAATGATGTGGCGAAGTGGGTTTTGACGACTTGTAATATCAATCCAGTCACGTAGCCGCCATTTGGAACTAAGTCTGGTCAGTATTTTGCGTGTCGAACTATTATTTTGTACGATTGAATTCGATCAGGGTGCCTGGCCGTATACACAGGGACACACCGTCGCAATCAAAACCTGGTGATACTGTGTATAACCTCAGGCTACTGCCTATTCGCTTTTTTTGTATTTGAGAATCCTTAAGGACTCTTCATAGATAGGAATGGACTTGATGACTGCAATTGCTGGAGAACTTACCACTACCTATACACCAGTCGTCATGTAACGTAGCTGTGTACACGTTTGACGACACCCTCTGCACAGCAGTAGCTTCCTCCCAGCCCGGCATAATGAAGTTGCGATTTACGAAGTTCTGCTGGAGCTAATTCTGTTAGGATTGCTTGCGGGCTGTCGTTCACTACATCGCATTGTTGACAACTGCTGCAAGCTTCAGCGTGGCTTATCCATGACCTCGGGCCTGCTTGTGCGCCATTCCGGACTCGGAAAGTGCCTCGGCCACAGCCCCTAAAGTGTGGGGAGAACCCCGGCCTGACCATCGTCACTCCGCAGCCATCGTCCTTCTGACCCATGGCTAGCCGTGATATCGGAGCTCGCTCGGTTCGGAATGCTTGGTCGCGTTAGAATGTCTTGTGCGCTTTATCTTTGCTCCCTTGCACATCCTCCCTAGAAACATTGAATCGCTTTCACGAGCTCGACCTCTCACAACATCATGCCGACCGAATCAACCTACCCTAGCATAGACATCCCCGATGTAGATCTCTGGGCATTCCTCTTTGAGAGGAAGGATAGGGCCTTTGGTGATGATAAAGGTATGTTACCGTCAACGTATATCAGTTCTAGAACCTAACAACACCAATAAGTGATCTACTTCGACCCATACACGAAGCGCTCATACACGTATGGGCAGGTCAAAGATGCTGCTGCCAATTTTGGCAAAGGATTGAAGCACCTCTGGGATTGGCAAAAGGGCGAGGTGCTCTGTCTTTACACGCCTAACTGCATCGATACACCTGCAATCACGTGGGGATGCCATTGGGCTGGTGGAATCCTGTCTCCTGCAAATCCCAACTACACTGTTGAAGAACTAGTCTTTCAGCTGAAAGACTCCGGTGCCAGGGCCATTGTTACACAGCTACCTTTCATCAAGAATGCACAAGAGGCCGCAAAGCAGGTCGGGATCTCGCTGGATAAGGTCATTGTAATGGGCGACCAAAGGGATCCATCCCACAAAGTTAAGCATTTCACAAGCATCGTGAATACCGCAGGTTCTGCAAAATACAGGAGAACTAAGGCGAAGAACCCAGCGGATGATCTCGCTTTCTTGGTGTACTCCTCGGGAACAACAGGTACATATGTTTCATTGAGAAGACCGGGAAACATGATTGACACTATTCAGGTCATCCAAAGGGCGTGATGCTTACCCACAGAAACATCGTTGCAAACACATTGATGCTGAAGGCTGGAGAAGCTGGCCTGCTCCAGCCAACAGGTGGTCCTACCAATGAGGGTGACAAGCTTCTCGCCTTTCTCCCCTTCTTCCATATCTATGGTAAGGTTTATTATCAATTACGAGAAGGGTTTTGCTGATGAATAACAGGTCTCACATGCTTGATACATCAGAGTCTGTACTCTGGTCTCCAGCTCGTGGTCATGCCAAAATTCGATCTCGAAGATTTTTGCAGATTCATCCAGGAATTGAAGGTCACATTTGCGTATGTTGTTCCACCCGTTGTACTGCTACTGGGGAAGAGCCCCGTTGTCGCCAAGTACGATTTCAGCTCGATACGCATGATGAACTCGGGTGCTGCTCCTTTGACCCGCGAGCTTGTCGAGACTGTCCACAAGCGTCTCGGCATACCCGTCAAGCAAGGTTACGGTCTGTCGGAAACCAGTCCGACAACACATACTCAGTCGTGGGGCGACTGGAACAAGACGATTGGCTCGGTGGGCACTCTGCTACCTAATCAGACCGCCAAATACATGTCAGCCGACGAGAAAGAGATGCCTGTCGGCGAAGTTGGAGAGCTTTGGATCAAGGGGCCAAACGTGTTCAAGGGCTACCTCAACAACCCAGAGGGCACTGCACATGCACTGACATCGGATGGCTATTTCAAGACTGGCGATGTCGGATATCAAGACAAAGAAGGCAACTTCTACATCACGGACCGTGTCAAGGAACTCATCAAGTACAAGGGTTTCCAAGTCCCACCTGCAGAACTCGAGGGACTCTTGGTCTCGCATCCGAATGTGCTAGACTGCGCAGTCATTGGCTTGTACGACAAGGAGCAGGCGACTGAGATTCCAAGGGCATATGTTGTGCCCAAGGATGGACTCGGTAAGACTGAGGCGGAAGCGAAGGAAATTGCGGAGTGGCTCAGTGCAAAGGTCGCGCATCACAAGAAGCTGAGAGGTGGAGTGAGGTTCGTGGATGAGATCCCGAAGAGTATTTCCGGTAAGATCCTGAGGCGGGTGCTCAAGGTAAAGGCACAGGAGGAGATGGACGCTGGGGTAAAGGCAAAGCTATAGATAGCGGCAGCTTGGTATAACTTAATGTCGACTCTACAGGATCTCGTCTTATCATACATCATTCATTACTCTCACATCCTTCCATCTTCCAGCTCAAGCGTACTCCAGTCGAAAGCACCTCAGCTATCAGCCGAAATCACAAGCCTTACGTGATCTGCTACTTACACGTCCAAGAGCCATCTTCTCATCAAAAGCACCAGCTACACCACATCATGGCGACTCCAGCATCCAAGAGGCGAGCGGCTGATATGGTCGCGCCGAATCCAAAACGCCCAAAGCCCGCCGATCCTGATGTCGAGGAGCTCGAAATTGATGAAACTTACCATATCACCGCCGTTCTACATAGCAAGTACGCCCTCTTTCCGATCAATCTACGCTGGCCTCTACAGAAATGCTATGCCAACGCAATGCGAACTCAGATGAGAATCTTCCTCGAAATGGCTCTGCCGAAGAGCAACCAGATGTACTCCGTCATCGCGGAACTCCGAACCCGCAAGTCGACCCCACTCGTCGAAAAAAACATAGTCGCACAAAAGGACAACATTCCATCAGAAGACCTGGCCAATACCGCATTAATGGAAATGTTCTTCGAAGCCAAGAAGGCATATCTCACAAAGGAAAAGAGGCCGGTATTCGTCGAGCTCAAGCCAGAGGGCAAGGTCGTTAATCCCGAATTTACGAGGCTACACTGTGTTAGACGCAACGAGATTGGATGGGGGTTCGACAGTCTGGGCTGCCTGAGTATTCATATGGTCTCCATGGAAAATGCGACCAAGCTATGCGAGTACGACATTTACGTGCAGAGGATGGGCGTGAAGGTCAAGGAGGAGGGATGAGATTGGGCTTGGAGGCGTTCGGGAGTGGCTACTGCTCAATGAATTGGTTCCTATATCATATATGTGAACACATTCACGCTGTCGGATCAATAAATGCTGCCTGCTGAGTTTTACTGGCATGTGGACTAGGAGGGAGCTATACACATGACTTTGCATTCTGAATTGAGACCAGTCTACGCCGTGAACAATTTCAGGCTATTTGATGACATTGTAAACTTTCCCTCGTAATTGATGACCTGTAGCATGTGTTTGAACTATCTATGAGAAATCGACGTCATATTGTGAAAGCTAGCAGCAGAATCCTACAGCCTAGACTCATGAAAATATACCTAGGCTTACTCCATCGCCAAGCAAGCTTTGTTGTTGCACCTCGAGGCAGCAGTACGTGCCGCTAGTGGTGTGGTGAATAATGCAAGGCGGTGAGCGACAAAGAACATTGGATGCGGAACCCCGACCTCACTTCCGCCATCCTCTTTCAGCGCGCGTCAACCGTTAGCTCCACTTACCTCTTGTCACAGCACCCTCACTTCACTCTATTTCTATCTCCTTGGTTTGATAACGAGGTGCGCTTAACTACATACATTCTTAACATTCGCGCGCACTCGAGGAAGCAGCGGCCGGGAACTTGGAAAGAGCAGAGCATAGAACAGGCAGGAACATAGGACAGTCAATATGAACGCGCCTGACAGGTATGTGAAATTCTTTCTGCCCTTCTTTTCCACCATCCCGGACCACACGAACGCATACGACGAGTCCACACGATCATGGGTTTAAAGACGTCCGTCCAAGACGGCATCGAAGGGTATGTTGATGAGCGCCCTCACTTCACCGTGAGAGCGCCCCACCACCATGCTCTTCACTTCATCACGCAATTTCGGCACACGGCGCAGCGCACGCGACCGTGAAATATGACTCTCCACGAATACCATCGCGACGTCCCAGCGCGCACCGCAACGAAGATAGCACACAGCGATCAACCGTAAAGACAACATGAGCGTACCCGACGGTGCAAATGCGCCGTGCTGGAGCCCCAAAATCGGCGCACTCATCGAGCACGACCCGAACTGTGGACTCCGCGACGCGTCCAAGGACAACCGTTTTGTGTCGCATAAAGCTGACCACGACGCCGACTATAGATTCGAGCTCTTCCTACTTGACGACGGTCAGCAGAAGATCGAGTACAAGGAGGAGACTCGTATGTCCACCCATCATCCCGCCCTCTCTTCGGAAACTCAGACTAACCCCACCACCCCAGGCGTCCCTAACACGGGTATCTTCACCTTCAACAAAGAAGACCACACGCTCGGCAACCTCATCTCCCAGCGCCTCCTCAAGGCCCCGTACATCACTTTTTCCGCATACAAGGTCCCACATCCCTTGTTCGCCACCTTTGAGCTCCGTGTCTCGACCGACGGCAGCGTCACACCCAAGGATGCCATCATCAAGTGCTGCAGGGAAGTCGTCCAGGATCTGGAAGACCTGAAGCGCAGCTTCCAGACGGAGTGGCTAGGCAAGAAGATTGTCAGCGAGGGCGAGCAGGAGCGCGTGGCCAGGGAGCAGAACAACTTCTAGGCTTGGGCTTGGAGTGTGAACACGATGGATGTGCAAGGAGTTTCATGGGCATTTCTCGGCGTTCAAAAGGTCAGCCAGACGGCTTGGCGTTACGATATGATGTTGGACTATGATAGCACCGCGTATGCTTGGGTTGATTGCCTGGACATGGGGCTACGTCACCAGGTGCTAGCGACCTTACCAGCTAGCTAATCTAAAAACATAGCAAAACCTAGCAGTGTGCCATGCTTGTATATTGCGAAAACGTTTGGGTGTGTGCATTGCCATAGACATGTGAATTGAACTTTGAACTCTCTTTTTAGTTGCTTCTATGCTGTTGATATATAAGCAAAGAGCTTTTTAATGTGGTATACAAGCTTCCTCCGCATCCCTCGACGCTGCATTGACACCGTTTTCGCTTGACCTGCGTCGTATGATTTTCGTCATGTCTGTGCCATACCAGACCCCACTGCTTTCTAATCCTCTTGATCAATTGACCGTGAACGAACCGTCTATTTTCCCTTGGGATTGTTGTACTGAATCTCATTGAACTTCGCCGGCCAAACAGGCTATACCACACATTAGCACAGCCCCTCTATCCATCCCTCCCCAGCACATGCCCACAACTCACCTCACTCTGCTGACTCGAGATATTCTCCTTGAAATGCTCCGAATCCGGGCCCTTGTGTCCATCCTGCGTCCTGGACTCATTATCCGTCGACGAGCCTAGCAACACGAACGTATCAGCAGGGAGCATCTGCGCGAGGAACTCGCAGGCTAGTATTACTCGTACCACGCTTTGTGGCGAAACCGGGCGTGTGTGTGGGGTGGCCGCCGCCGGCGGAGAAGCGGTCTTCGATGTTCTGTACGCCTTGGGTCTTGTACGGGTTTGGGAACCAGTATTGGCGCATGTATAGGTAGTAGGCGAAGCCGACTCCTGCGGGCGAGTTAGCTGGGCACGGTGCATGTAGTAAGGACACAACGAACCGCCCCCAGCCATGAAGATCTTCGGGACTGATAGAGGAGACATTGTTGTGGTAGGATTGAATGTGTGAAGGTGGAGGTGCAGGCCGCGACGTCGATTGCTGGTGTAGTGTGGAGAAGGAAGCGTGGAGAAGATCTAGAGGTCTAGGCAAAAGAAGCACCAGGTAGCGGAATGCATTGGTTTCGTACTACCGCCCAATTACACACGGCGGAGCGGGCGTCACTTGTTCGTCTCGATGATGGTGTCATGATTGCTTCGCTTTGGGGAAGGCCTCGGTACTAGGCGCATGCGGTTAGGATGCGGCTGAAAACAATGGCTGACGTAAGGTGCAGGGATGGGCGTAGATCATGATTTTGGCGTATCGAAACCTAAGGGAAGGGGACACGCTACTGCTTTTGGACCCCTTGCGCAATAGACGTACAGGACACATTCGCTGGACACGAGTGACTTGTTTTAAAGAGAAGGAGAAGAAGGGCTGGATGATTTCTCGGAAAGAATACAGCTGGCACGCGGCGTTTGCAGTATTGGGATTGAGCGCACGACTTCGAGATGGATGGTGATCCGGCGGTCGAGCCTGAGCTGGATAGCTTCAGTCGTGTTCTACCGCTGCCATACCGCGTTGCTCTTATTATCGTCTTAGGTATGGAGAACACTTTTAGCACAGCTTCACCGTCCTTAGAGCATGCTAACATGACACAGGCATATGGGCATGGGGCCTTAACCTCCATTACCTCTCTCTGATCAAAATCGACGTCCCATCTTTGATCCGATACCCTTCACGCTCCTCACCACACCACCCCTCGCACCACCTTTCCTGCTACCGCATAGCTACGTTCCTCTCCATACCCCTCGCCCTCTCGCTACTCCTCTTCTGGATTGTCACAGCCGGCAGCTCCTCTGTCGACATCGCCAGCTGGCAAATCCTCCCAAACCTCTACCTGCTCGTCCTCGTAATCGGCTTCGTCGCCCCCATACCCTTCGTCTCCCGCAACGGCCGCAGCCGCACCCTCGCAACTCTCAAACGCATAAGCATCGGGGGCATCGCCGAAGCCGCCGACGGGAAATTCGGCGACATCTTACTTGCAGATGCGCTCACGAGCTATGCCAAAGTCCTCGGCGACCTCTTCGTCAGCCTCTGCATGTTCTTCGACAGCTCGCACAGCTCCACCGGCCCGCCCAACCGCAACTGCGGCGGCGCCTTCATGGTCCCCTTCATTATCGCTATACCCTACCTGATCCGCCTGCGCCAATGCATAACAGAATACATGCGCGTGCAAAAAGCCAACAAGCGCACCGGCTCCATCAGCCCTGCAACAGGCTGGGGCGGCGTGCACCTCGCCAACGCACTCAAGTACTCCACCGCCTTCCCCGTCATCATCCTCAGCGCGCTCCAACGCTCCCGCGACCCCTCCACCTTCGGCGTCTCGGAAGCCACGCTCTTCAGAATGTGGATGGGCGCTGTGGTCATCAACTCCGGCTACAGCTTTTACTGGGACGTCGCGCGCGACTGGGACCTCAGCCTCTTCTCCAGCCCACAAGAACGCAACAATCCCGAGTACCCCTGGGGCCTACGTCGGCACCGATGGTTCCACGCCAAGGAATTCTACTACGGCGCGGTCGTCATGGACGCCATGTTGCGGTGCACATGGAGCCTGAAGCTCAGTCCGCATTTGGACCACTTCAACGATCTCGAGGGCGGGATCTTCACCATGGAGGTGTTGGAGGTGTTTAGGCGGTGGGTGTGGATTTTCTTTCGCGTGGAGACGGAGTGGGTGCGGAATCATCGGGGGCCGGCGCCGGATGATATTTTGCTGGGGGATGTGGTGGGGAGTAAATATGATGATAGCGATTAGATGATTATGCTTAGATACCAATTCAAGTTTTACGCGTTTTTTTGGGAAGATGTGGCTTGGCTTGGATAGCGGAGTAAGATGGTGCACGATGCTGGAATCATCTTCAGTGCAAACAGCCTTGGACATCGCTGCTATGTCAGTCCATTTCGACGGCTTCGGATTGCACATTGACCAATTCGTCCGATATGCCAGTCGCGAAGGAACACGGTGCTCCAGCTTCATGGCCATATCGCCACAGCTAGAGATACACCCTGAGCAGCCAGAGATTTTTTTTGCAGGCACATGCACACTCTTACTGTTCTGCCTTTGTCGGGTCCGATACACACTCTCTACCAATGTTTGGGAGATTCGTTCTGATGAGGCGCTCAGCTCTACGTGAATGCGCGAATCCATGGTCGGGGAATGATGGCTAGGTGGGATGGAGGAGATTTTGAGTGCAGGATGTTGCGTTAGGAATGAGCCTGGCCGCTTGATTAGCAATTACGAAATGAACGATTATATGCTACTTGGATTTTCTTTCAAGGCTGAATAGTTACGCGGGCCTAGTGACATGTTGTTATAGAGTAAATCTGTTGTGAGCATACACGGCCTTAGCTATAGCTGTTAGTGGTAGGTTTCCAGGGGACGGGTATGAATGTATGGATCCTCAACAAATTGCGTCGTGATATGCTCCCTATTTGTGTAGCAATGTGCAATGTATGACTTCAGGACATCACATCAGTGAAACGACATGTGAAGGTTTATATTGTTGTTCATTTCGCAACAGCTACTCGAGCTGTCATGCTATTCAGAAAAATGCTGCTGCTGGTAGGCTTCATGCCCAACACTAGCGCTCTAACCTCCCGTCCCACACAAAGATCAACCCACAAGGACATCTTGCCTCCCAATTTCCCCCGACCAACGACATAGAACGCCGCTTTAGCGCCAAAGACACCTTGGGTTTTTTTTCTCGCGGACAGCTTGTCTCCACGCGACTGACGAACAAACAGAAAACAAGACGCTAAAACTGATGGAAGAACATTAAAGTTTATATACACGTGCAGAAACAAGACAGGGTTTTGGAATGTAGAGGAGGCCGCCTCACAGAGGCAACCCGAGGGTCCGATTACGATGACCGATTGACCTGCGCCTGCTGCATGCCGGGACTTTGCAGCATCTGCGGGTTCTGAGGTGTGGCGCTCCTGCTCGCAGGACGAGCAGCGTTCATTCCTGGACTACCAGCCTGTTGTCGTGACTGTTGCATCATTCGTTGCTGTTGCACAAGTTGTTGCTGATAGTTCGCTACCGCGGGGTTGTTGCCAGGTTGGGGACTGTTGGCCATGCTGCCGTTCTGCGGGAGATATTGGTTGTTTCCAATCTGTGGAGATGGAGACATTCCAGAGGAGCCTGCGGCTGCGTTCATTGCCTGCGTGCGTTGAGTTTTAGCCATGGATTTCTGAAGATGCTCTGAAGCCGCCTTTTGGCATTGCTCATTGGTCCATTCCGGATGTTGTACCTTGTATACGTTCTGCAGGTGCAATATGTTTGGCATATGACCGCTGGATAGAGGGCGAGACGGAGTCTGTATGTTGCCATTGCCTTGGTTGGGCCGAGGAGATCCTACGTTATTGGATAGTCCATTCATGGTGGCATTCATGTTGCCGTTCATATTCCCATTCATGTTCTGGTTGGACATTGAGGCCATCATGTTTGCGTTAGGGATGTTGTTATTGTTCAACCCCATTCCCGGCGTCAAGTTGTTGCCCATGCCTAACTGATGTTGCTGTTGCTGTTGTAGCTGAAACTGTTGTTGCGCATTGTTCGGAAACTGTCCTCGCTGCATAGCCATTTGCATCTGGTTCGGAGGTGCCATACGTTGGCCGTTTTGCATATTGCCCTGCATCTGCGCCTGAGGAACACCGGACGCACCCATCGGCATGCCGGCCATGTTGCCGTTTCCGAAGTTAGCCTGCATGCCCTGCTGGCCTTGGTGGGCACGTGCTGCCATCGCTGCTGCGTTCTGGCCCTGCTGCGAGCCTGAATTGGCCATATGAGCTGAACCTGTGGGATTGCCCATGGCGACTCCGTTGCGCTGCATCTGATTGGCACCGTTGGGAATGCCGCCTTGTGCGGCCATCTGAGCCTGCTGTCGTTGCTGCGCCATTTGTTGTCGGACTGCCATTTCTTGCTGCTGTTGCCTCAGTTTTAGCTTTTCTTCGCGCTCCCATTTCAGACGACTGAATTCCTGTGGAGTATGTACGGCATTTTTAGGAGGCGCTGGCTCATGGGCCTTTCGCAATGCAGCAGCCTTCTGGGACTCGGCTTGCTTGTGCGCAGCAGACTCACGCTTTCGCGCCAGCTTACGCATTCCATCGATGATGGCAAGATAGCGGTTCTCTCGCCGACGCTCGACCCGTATCGGCGTAGTTGTGGGCCTCCTCCGCGGCTGAGCAGGAGCAGCTCCTTGCTGCTGCTGTTGTTGCTGTTGAGCTTGGTATTGCGCGAAAACGGTCTTATTGGCTTGTTCTAGGCGTCCTTGATACGTGCGGAAGTACTGCGTCTTCGACATCTCCGCGGGCAGGCCTTCTAGTTGCACCCAGCGCTCAAAGCATTCCCAAGGTGTCCGTCGGCCAGATCCAGAAACAAACATGCTTGGGAGCGAAAGCTGCTGCGATACGAGTGACCAGTTGAACGTAAACTCTTTTACGAGGGATCGGAGCTTCTGGTCTTCCTCCCACAGCCACTGCGATGGAATCCGATGCTCGAAGAAGGCGACCGACGGCATATTAAACTCAGTCGGCGGCCGGAATTGATGAGCAGCCTGAAGACGGTCACGAACGTGCTTGTTCTCTGCATTAAACAGGGCAACGTCAGTCATCTCAGGCGGTAAATCGTTTCGGCAGAACAGCCTTCGGCCAGGTGTGGATGGCATCGAGTGTTCGGCCGATGTACCAGACCGGCTTGGAGGCGTGGAAGGCTCGTCCTCTGAGTCGTAGTCGTAGCGGCTGCGCTTCCTGGGAGGGCCTCGAATTTGAGACACTAGCTTTCCGGTTACATACTTCGAGACAGGCAGGATGGGCGGTTCGGTAACGGAAAAGGGATTACCATCACTGGCACCCTCGAGCATCGGCTCATAGAAAGGAAGTTCGCGGAACATGGTATCGCTGGCTGGCGTACGGTGTATCTTCATGACCACGTCATTGAAGCCCAGTGAGAACAGACCAGTTGGAGGATTGGTACTGAGTGGCGTGCGAAGTTCGTCTTCGTCTACAAAAGACTCGGATTCTGTTTCGTGTGCATGGGACAGCACGAGATCGGGCGTAGGGGCGTCATCCATATCTTCGTCGTGCTCAACTTGTTTGGCCGCGATGGGTTTGCGCACATTCACGCGCAATGTTGCTTGCACCTCTGGGCTGCTGTTCACATACTTCGCGCACCACTCGGCAAAGGAAGCAGCTAGTGCCTCCTTCCACCTTCTTTCCTCCTGAAAATCAGTAGAGATATTCTTCATTTCTAACAGAAGCTGGTCATGATGCGTGAACGGACGCTCTGGTTCGACCGATTTCTGGATTTGACGCAAAGACCACCGGTTCGCATTTTGCAGCTGGTAAACCCTCTTGAGAATCTTATAGTCTTGGTGTTCCCGATGCATGGCAAGCGTTCCGGCAGTCGTGACTGTCTTGCGCGCAGATGCTACAAGCTCTTGTAAAGGTATGGATCGTGGTGGATGATGTGCCTGGTATTTGAAGAGTCCTTCCAGATAGTCACGACTAGAGTCTTCAGACGCTCCTTGCAGCGAAGCATAGTCTTCATCATAGGCTTGCAAAGCTTTTGAGCCCCGGCGGGGTGTTTTCTTTGCAAAGACGACTACTTCTTTCGATCTCGGATCACGAGTCTTCGGACGTGGAGGACTAGCCGATGTCGACAAGTTGCTCGAGCGAGGAGTCAGAACAGTCTTAGGTGCAGCCTTCTCTGCTAGTATCTCCGATACGGACTTCTGGCGCATAGCACCGGATGAGACGCGTGTAGTCATACGATCGGGTCGCGGAGGATGCACATTAGGGCTCCTGGGTGTTGTCGATGTCGGTGCGTCGCCCATTTCGACGTCAAGTTCTGCCGGAGGTGTAGGGTGCGACTCTGCCTCTGCCATCTTGTTCGTCTCTCGGTCGGTCGCTTCTGGATCTACCGTGGATGGCTCTGGCGCCGTCGTGGTAGGTGTGGGAAGCGAGTCTGCCGCGGGGTCCTGAGAAGCGCGAACTTCAACGAACCGCTCGCCAGCAGGTGCAGTATCGCGGGCAATGTCTTTAGCGTGAGACATCAAACCAGTTTCTCGCTCCGTGGTAGATCCAGCAAGCCGGCTCTTTCCGTCCCGGGCAAGCCGTATAGCTTGCTCATCCTCTATTTGCTTCTCGATGTCTGGCGTAGGAGACTCCGTGCCCCGTGCTCGTTCCCGTGCTTCCCTCATTTGTTTTTGCAATGCGCGCTCGTGATCTTCCTTGACCTGTTGCGCAGCAGGATCCAACAATTCGGTGGTCTGTAGGGTGGCTCGAGGATGTTCCTGGAACGACTCTGTATCGGGACTCGTATCTGGAGAATGATGCGGCGCATGAGGAGTCGCTTGCGAGTAAGGGCCTACGGTGGATGATGGCGAGGATATCAAGTCTGTAGGACCGTTTGCATGCGAATGCTTTTCGTCGTCCTTCCGTTCCCTTTCGGTAAATTTCTCCAGTTTCCGTTCCGTCTCATGCAGTCTTGCTTCTTGGACATCTTTCGGTGGCAAGTGAACAACTTGTGGTGCCTTCGGCTTGCTCTCAGCAGGCGCAGCTTCATCCTTGAGGTCGACGTCTGGTGTGTTAACAGCACTGGGAGCGATGGACGGTCCATCAGAGACAGAAGCATCTACGCCTACTGTATGCTGTACAGCGGGGGCGGGTGAAGTTCCGTTGGAAGATGCGGCGCGGGCGTCATCAGCGGTGATGTTTGCTACTTGGCTGCCTGTACCTGCAATAGTAGTCGGCGATGATGGACCAGTTCGTGAAGCCGGCGACAACGGCTTGACGGCATGGGTGGGATCCTTTTGCGTCACAGCTTTGGTCGGAGGCAGCGGTTGGGTTGCAACAGACGGCGAGGCAGACGCGGCACGCAGCTGGTCCTCCAGACTAGGTGCACCAACGATGGCAGACTGCGAGGACTTGGACAATCCAGAAAATGGGGGTTTGAATGGCGCTTGAAAAGGCAGGGTAGATGGAAGTGGTGGGTGCTGTTCGATATTGTCATCAGGCCATGGCAGAGTCGCGTCGTCGAAGCGTCGTCCTCTGCAGACACAAGGCAGGTCAGTGGAATGGAACGACGACAACACCGTACATTGGTGCCAGCAACATCAAAACTGAACGAGGGATGTCGCGGATGTTATTCTTACATTGAAAGGTTGTTCTCTTCAAGGAAGCTTGCCTCATTTTGGCCGGGAGGGTTGTTATACGGCCAGTCATTCTCTTGGGGCGGACGGTTGTCCGCGACGATCTGAGTGTACTTGAAGAGGGCCCTCAGTCCCCCGAGGCGCCGCGCCTCACATGCCCTAACCATCAAGTCAGCCAACATGCAACGCGATAAGTCCACAACAACGCGATATCAAAACAATCGGAGCGATTTTTGTGGCGTCGCATGCTGCAAATAATCGATTTGCATGCAAGGCGACAGTATTAGACCGTGACGCGCGACTTACAGAATATCACTTTGGTGTTCTCGTTGCAATGCGAGGCGCGCACTGTCGATGGACATATGGTTGCCGTAGTCCGGTGGCCGACATCCGTTATTCACGAGTGTCGCCAATGTGATGATTTGTGGAGGTCGTGGAGCGCGTTGGTTGATGGATATGTTGTTGGCGATGCCTGGACTTGATGGGGTTGACCTGCGCGCCAGGAGAGGAGGGAACCGCTTCGCTGAGCCCCGGTCGCAAGGTTGCTGCACTTGGAACGGGAGTGATAAGCTTCGCGCTAGCCGAGTACGTCAATGCGCTTTTCAAAATTTCCTTGCAGCTTGCACTTTCCCGTCCATCAACTTGATGCATTCGACAATGGCGAAGAGAAAGAGGGAAAATGTTGGCCAGGCCGGCGCGGCAAAGGCGCTGAAGATGAGGAAACCGGCTGATGAAGTTTCCGCCGCGCCCAAAAAAGCTGCAGTCGTCAAAGCTAAGGAAAGCGCGACTAATGGCACGGTAATAGCGAACAAGAGCAAGGCACCTACAAGTTCTGGGCCGGCAGAAGCAGGCTCGGAAACAGAGACGACAACGGTGCAAATTATCACTGGCTCATATGAACGCGTTTTGCATGGATTCGCTGCGACCATACCGCGCAGCCTCACCACCGGTCAACAGGATGGCTCCAAAGAAGAAGCCCAGAAGCCCAAGGTTGATTTCACCGATACCTTCTTGTTCAACGCGCATGCTTCCGCCATCCGATGCTTAGCTCTATCTCCGTTGTCTGAAGAGACCTCGAAGGTCATGCTGGCTACTGGCAGCACAGACGAGCGCATCAACTTGTACTCGCTGTCCACTGCACCACCAGTCATTTCAAAATCGCAACCCAAGCTGCCTTCCCTCAATGGCGCCTCTATCACAGAAAATCCCAAGAACAAGGAACTCGGCACTCTTCTCCATCACGCATCCAACATCACAGCCCTCCACTTCCCGTCACGAAGTAAGTTGTTGAGTGCAGCGGAAGACAGCACCGTAGCGATTACCAGGACACGGGACTGGACAGTACTCTCGACCATCAAGGCTCCAATCCCCAAGCCACAAGGAAGACCCAGTGGAGATACAGCCGGACCAGGAGAAGTACCTTCAGGAGTCAACGACTTTGCCGTGCACCCTACCGGCAAGCTCATGCTTAGCGTGGGCAAGGGCGAGAAATGCATGCGTCTCTGGAATATGATGACGGCAAAAAAGGCAGGCGTTCTCAACTTCGATAGGGAGATCCTTACTGCGGTTGGCGAGGGACGCTTCGGATCTGGAGAGGGTCGAAGAGTTGTTTGGGACAAGGAAGGGGAGGCGTTCGCAGTGGCTTTCGAGCGAGGCATTGTTGTTTTCAATATTGACTCAAAACCCACGGCAAAGATAGCTCCAGTTCCGAGGACAAAGATCCACCAGATGCACTACTTGCCATCCGAATCGCACCAGTCAATCTTGTTAGTGTCGACAGAAGATGGCCGCGTGCTGCTCTACGACACCACCGATACATTAACAGCGACCAATGAAGGCACCACCGAGAAAGCAAACAAGGGAGACATCCCGCTCAGCAAACTAGTGGCACAGATTGGAGGTCCCGGTGCCGGTATCAGTGGCCGTGTCAAGGACTTTGAAATCCTCCCAATTTCGGCGTCCATCTTCATTGTGATCACGGGCAGCAGCGATGGCACGATTCGCACGTGGTCTCTGGAGTTCAAGGAGCTGGAAGCCGATGCTAAGACCGAAGAAGGCACAGGTTTCACTGCGAAGCAGGTTGGCAAGCTACTCGGGACCTACACAACCGGCACCCGAGTCACGTGTTTGAAAGCATTCATCATGACCGGCACACCAGATGCAGAAGAAGATGAAGAGATGCCGGACCAGGAAGAAGCGTCTAGCAGCGATGACAGCGAATGACGTACTTGTAAATGATACCACACTGGAAAATTCGTAGTAAAAGCATATGCAAAGGGCGCAAGTAATCTCAGGCCTCGGCCATTTTATCCCATCCTCTTTCTGACCAATCCTGAGATCCGATCAAACGCTTCCTCCCTCAGCCTAACAATCTCCAAGAACTGCTCCTTGGTTGATCCTCCAACTGTTCCGGGAAAGATGTCGTTCTGTTTAGCTTCCAGACCAGCCCATGTCTCCTCCACGAACTCATTCAGTGGCATCCCAAACGATCGGTCCGCTGACTTTCCCATCCCCATGTCATGCAGCTCCGACTGCACGGGTCCTGGACTGACATGCTGGACCTGGATCGTGGTATCGCGAAGCTGTTCACGTAGACACATGATGAAAGCATCTAAAGCGGCTTTGGACGCCGAGTAAGCCGGCAGAGCAAAGACAGGAATCAGGCTGATTGGTGTGCCAGTGAACATGAATGAGCTTGGTGTGGAGCGAGAGAGCAGATGGGGAAGGGCAGCGTGTGTAATGGACACGAAAGAGGTGAAGTTGATGGTCATCTCGCGATGAAAGACGGAGAGGTCGACAGTATCGGGGCGAGTGAAGTTTGTGCCGGTCTGTGTTCCAGCGTTGAGGAAAATGCTGTCGATTGTTGGATATGTATCGAAAGCCCTTGAGGGTGTTAGATTGAGGTCAAGTACATGCGAAGGATGCTTACTCGTTCACAAAGGCTGGAATCTTATCTAGCTTCTCGACGTCGAACGCGATTCCAGATGCCATGTCCTTGCCGTGCTTAGCGACAAATTCGTCGAGACGCTCTTGCCTTCTACCGACAGCGGTGACCTTAACGCCGTTTGCGATAAAGTGGTCTGCCATAGCTCGGCCGATGCCACTGGTCGCACCGACGAGGAGTACGTGTTTGTATGGGAAAGACATGGTGCTAATCGTTTCTGCTCTGTGTTTGGTGATACTTTGAAACTACCAGGCTCGATGTTTATATATGTATGTCCTGCTCTTTCCCAAGCGTTGAAAGCCGTAGCATGCACGATCGGTATGCTCAATACGGTTTAGCGCTTTAAACGAAAAGGGCTCACCGGCACCCAGTAATGTTCGAGGCGGCGTCCACACACCACTCACTAGCCATATCAAACGCAGCTTAGCGCCATTGATGTCTGACCTGTAGGTATTCCTCGCATAGAGGTTGGGGCCGTTGAAATCGCACACAATGTAATTGGTACACAGAATTTGGCGCTAACGTCGCGAGTGGCTGTAATCAACTCCGCCTAGGTTGCGTCGGCGTGCAGCATGCTGCCTTAGGTTAGCTGAAGGCAGCGTTATGTCCACCGTTATCTCCAGTCTGCACCATCAGTTTGATTTCCTCTACGGCCTCACACTGCGTCGAAGAGCTTTTCGACCCAGATACTATCATTGCCGCGTATGCCCAATGACGTTTCGGGGGAAGCTATCGAAAGCTTGCCAACGATGCAGGGACAGGAGACTGAAGGTGAGTGCTGATTCGACTGGTTTGCATATTGTCAGCTACAAAAAGACTACATCGAGATTTCGCCAGTGTCCTGAATTGCGGGCTCTCCTTGGACTCTCCCACAACGCGACAATATGCTCTCTAAGCACAGGTCGTGCAATAACAGACGAGGTCTGCCAGATCCGAAGGCATGCAGCGCAGTTTGTCGACACGTCCTACCCGAAATAGAGACTGAGCGATTGCATACTCGAAGTCACCAACCTACCTGAGGAATTGCGAGACATGTTGCCGCGCGATAGAGTGGCACGGAACGCGTCACTAGATCGTAGGCTCGAAATCGTGGCGCTTGAAGCTGGCGACGTGTGGTCATACGAACGAAAGTTTGTCTCCGGTCATGATCAGCGAGCTTTTGTTCCCGACGGCTTCTTCCCTTTGTACGATGTGTATCCCAATTGTACGATCACACAAATGTGGAATACACTTCGAGTGACACGTATACAGCTCGGCGAGGATATTATCGAGGACTGCGCGTCTCTCAAAGATACTGAGAGTATGGCGGAGCTTGGGCGAGCCAAACAAGTCATCGTCGAGATGACACGCGAAATCTGTGCTGCTCGTCCACAAATGACAAATTGCTCCTTCGCTGCACGACAAAAGCTTTCGGATGGAGTAGTTCCAGGTGCACCATACACATACTATGTCGCATAGTTTGGATATCTACATTGTTATTTTCAGCCTCTATGTGGTTGCCTGGGCACATTATTGCCCTGTAGTGGCAAAGAATTGGGCCGTCGAGCAACTTGAGCATATCGCAGACCACTTTTGCATCAAGGAAGCTGCAAGTATCCTTGTGATTTTGCGTAAGCAGCAGGGTGGTGTAACTGAACATTCGTGGTACGCATACATCTCGGGTGATTTGTATTTTGTTGTCGGTTTACAGGGTTGACCATAACAGCACATGCTAACGTTTTGCCTCAGGGATTCAGGACCATGGTACGTGTACAAAATGCTCGGAAGTCACGCGTTTGCAGCGAGATAGGTGAAGCGTTCCGGAGTAGGACCCCTGATGATCGCCCTTCACATGTTAAGCTTCTGTTGTGCAATGTCGATCAGCCGCACAACTTTCAGGCATACCCAATGCATCCGACTCCACCATAGGTACCCGAAGCTATTCAGGACATCAGATCATCCATTCGGAACTTTAATCAGCATGTGCCACATGTCGTGGCGCGGATGCGTCGAGTGTGTCTCATACATGTGGAACCGGCGGTACCTTCCGGTGGTCTGGACAAATCACCGTGAAACAACCACGCAAACACGACACCAGACGCCACGAAAAGTAAGGATACATCACATCCGCGAAACAAGTTGTGAGATCTCACATGAGATCCGGAAAGTTTAATGCCAAATAAGCTTCTCTGTTAATGCTTGACTGGCATGCAGCGCCTGATGGCAGTGCAAAGAGCGTGTGGGTCAGACACACGAGGTCTTAGGTCTTGGAAGAGGAATATCATGGCGATCCGAATCTCAACAATGCGAATGGGGATGTCTCTTCATAAGTACTTCAGGCTGTCCTGCCCATACTAAGGTCATCCACGCTGAGCGTCGAACTGTCATCATCTCCAAGAGCTTTATACAGCCCCTTCATCACTAATCGCTAATCCTAATACTCCCTTCACAATGAACGCCTCAGCAACGATCCGCGCCTCGTACATTCGGCAAACACGCATGTCCTATGCGGCACCACCACGCCCCCTCAGCATCCCATCCACTATCAATGACCTCGCGCCACGTGCCGCTCAGAGCGAGAAACTAGCAAGCGTGCAAGTCATCAACCACATCGAATACCGCGAACAATGTCTCGAGGAACGCACAGCACCACACATTCACTTCGACCTTGAAAAGAACGCAGACACAGACCAAGCATACATCGACGACCGCTATCTCGAATTCGAACCTCCCTTCAAAATCAAGCTCAAGAAACTGTTTACTACCTTTCCCTATCGCGATCCCATCTATCTCGTTGCCCTAGTTTTCCTGCTCGGCTCTGTGGACCTGGTGATTGACGCTTTCTTCGACCTGTTACCGCGCGTCATCCCATCTACGGCGTTCGAGACGGAGGAGACTGTTGCGATCCCAACGACGGTGCTTATTGGCTCGATTTTCTTCTTCGCAGCGGGGGTGTTGGATACCTTTGGCGCCCTGAATGCGGATGCTGGGACACTCGTGACGTCGAAGACGGATCCAAATAGAGTCGTGTTTAAACCAGCGCTACTGGGGTCTGCGGAGTTTCAATGGCTGCCGTCGAGGAAGAAGGTGTTGGATCTGACGCTGAATAATCTCGCGTTTCAGGCTGGACTGATTGTACTGTTTGGAGGTGTGATTTTTATGTTTGCGGGCATTGTCGACTTCCCTGGTGTCGTGCCTGAAGAGGGAAATCCGGCTTTTGGACTGATTGTATTTGGCCCGCAGGTCATTCACGGTGCGCTATTCTTCGTTGCGAATGTCATGTTGGCGGTATCAGAGCAGGATAGGTGGTTTCGCCCGAAATTCTGGGATTTGGATTGGCAAGGAGCGTTTCTGAATGCAGTTGGGGGATTTGGATTCATGGTCTCGGGGCTCTTCTTGTTCCAGAGAGACGAGAAGAATGCAGGCATAGCAGCGCTGATAGGAAGCTGGGCTTTCTTGACGGGCAGTGCGAGTCGTATGTGGGTGGTGATGGAAGTATGGTAGGAAGTCATTAGATGTATTCATAACTCATGCTTCTGAGAACCCAGACCCAAACTCCAGACTGTACCAAGATGGTTCGCTTCAACGATCAAGCACAACTCACACACCCCTCAGGACAATCCACCTCGACGCCCTCCAGCACAATTGGCTTACTCTCCTTACTCGGCACCTCCTCCTCATCCTCACTCCCCAGCGCCGAATCACTCCTCCTCGCCTCCGTCTCCTCCTCAATATAAGCATACTCACTGCGCCACTCACACAGCATCTTACTCGTAACATTGCTGCCCCCACACAGCACAACAACAACCTTATCCTCGGGCCTGACCGGCCTGCCCAGCGCCTTCTCCAACCGCCCATCATAGCACAGCGCCACATTAATCCCGCACGCCAGCTCGACCATAATCCGCTCGTCGTCCGCAAGCCGCCAACACCCCATCGCCGCCTCGGCGTCGGGCAAAACAACACTCCGCACATTCTTGCGCTGCGCAAACGCAAACGTCTCGGGCGTTACGCGCGCGCAACCCAGTGATGTCGCCTGCGACGTGATTTTGTCCAGCGTAACCAGTTCGCGGGCGTGCAGCGACGTCGCGAGGCTATCCGCGCCGGCGGTCTCCATGGCTAGTATCGTCGTCGACTCCATGCGCATATCGTCCATGGCCTGGCAGATGCCGTTGATCAGCCCGCCGCCGCCGACCGAGCAGATCAGGACGTCTGGGTCGGGCAGTTGCGCGGCGATTTCGTGCATGACGGTTGCGTTGCCGGCCCAGATGTCGGGGTGGTCGAAGGGCGGGCAGTAGATGGTTGATGTTTGGGCCTGGTGAGGGTTAGTTTTGAGGGTTAAGAGGGGGGTGGGAAGGGGTTATGTACGTATGGCATCACGTGTTCGCGCAGATAGGCGTCTGCGTCGCGCCAGGCGGCGCCGTGTTGGATCACGTCGTAGGCGCCGGCGGCGCGCAGCTTGGTGACCATTAGGGATGCGGTGGCGGTGGGGACGACGACGGTGCAGAGGAGGCCGAGGGCGCGGGCGGAGTGGACGGCGGCGAGGCCGGCGTTGCCGCCGCTTGAGGCGAAGATGTGGGGCTTGGAGCCTGGTGGGAGTTCTCCGAGGCGCTTGAGGATGTAGTTGCCGATACCTCTTGATGGGTGTTAGATTGTGGGTTGGGTATGGAAGAAGGAAGGGGGATGCTTACCGAGACTTGAATGATCCGGAGGGTTGGAGGTTCTCTAGCTTGAGGAAGACTCTGCTTCTACGATTTAGAACTCCCTTATCTTAAAGATGGTGGTAGTGTAGATGGGCAGTGTAGGGGGTGTTGGGGCGTGTAGGGGAAGTGTGACCATACCATCCCGCTGCTTCAGACAAAGCATACGACTCCCGCAATGGAGTCTCAACCCACGGGCATTGTTGGCCCTCTTGCTCAGTGTGGTACTCCTTAACCGCCATGTTGATGTGTGGTGAAGTGCTAAGTTGAACAAAGTGTAATATGAGAAGGGGAAGAGGAAGACTGAAGAGCAGAAAACCGAGATGAATTGTAGCAAAGTAGTCGATACCACTTTTCAACCCAACGAGCAGCCAACCTTTATCACAATATCAAACTTTCCACCAAACTCTTATCAGCTCCGCACAAACCCGCAACCCCAGAAGTTATTGCCCGTCACGCCCCCATCATCCGTCGGGGAACTCGTACCCACCAGACCGACTCGACGGTCCATTACCCTATAGTTGGCTCAAATTACCCTATAAATACTCGATAACGACATAACCCTGGATGCTGCGACCGCAGAATGACACAAGCATGAGACGCGACTAGCATCCTCGTACCCATGGTTACGATTACCTGTTGCGGTTATCTACGGCGATCGGTTCTGCCGCGCCTCACCGCCCTGAGGTATCGTGCTGGCTTGGCGCGCTTTTGCCTATCAAGGGCGGCATGGACAGGGTCGCGCTTGCGTGGATGCAGAAGGTTGATCCAGCTGCTATAGTTCGGAGAATGACTCGGGATAACGGGGATGATGGGATTCTTTCGGGTGCTTGGAGGAGAGGTATCGTCGATGCTTTGCGGGGTTGACACTACGAGAGAAAGTCCAGACAGTGACTGAGGCTGCATCATGTGGGTATGTTGTAGACCCCACGGGGCTCTAGACTGGCTTGTTGTTCTGAGCGCATTTGAGGTTATTACAAAGACTCGCTCCACGTGCTCAAGGCGCGCATACAGCTCGTCTCACAGCGTTGTTACTTCCGAATGCAAGCTTTCCAAGACCCCGAAAAACGCCAGCGGGGTATCAAGGTGCTCCGAGTTCATCCTATCGTAGCTCCGACGTAATGCCTACGCTGCAGCCTTAGGCTGTTCCAACAGACCTTTTCTGAAGTTCCAATAATTTGCCCGGATGGGGTCATACTTGGTCGCCAACAAGGTGAGCGCTTTCTCGGCTTCGTCCTTGTTATTCTCTTCTTCGGCATAGATGTCAGCCAGCAGGTCGAGAGCGTGGCTCGAGTAGACCTCGTCCGGCCTGTCCAGATCGGCAAACTCGAGCGCAAAGTCCTTGATAGTTAATTTAGGGAGCTGAGCAGCTCGTAGGATGCCTGAGAGGTAGTTCCACGGGCTTTGGTTCTGTGGTGCTTTGCGGATAGCTGCTTTCGTATACCTGATGCATGGTCAGTTGGATGGTACCATTTCCATACCTAGCATTGACGTACTCAATCTCACGTTTTGCAAGTTCCTCACCCGGCTTGCCATCACGACCTCCAGCCACGAGGTAGTACCGATGATTCCAAGCTGAGTTGTTCCTGACATCGGCCTCGATCATCTCCGCCGTCCACTCCAGCTCTTCGGGCTTGTCGAACAAGTCGAACCTCTTCACCAGCCACTGCCTGTAGCTCCAGACATGGTAGTTCTTCGAGTCCTGCTCCAGCATAGTACTTATAAACTCTGGTTCGCCATCGACGGAGCCCAGCGCGTCGATGATGGTGTGTCGGTGGTGCCAGATCTGGTAGTTCTTGAGGTGCTTGAGGGCAGTCGGGTTGAGCCATGCGATTTCGTCTTTGAGCGAGATGCCGAGTTCGGATATCGTCTTTGCGCGATATAGCCTGGTATAGTCAGTATATGTGTTGCGGTTTTATGCGCGCGTTGCAGGGCTCCCCCGCGTTCGCCGCAACCTCCGATCGCGTGCAACTCACCAAACAGTGTAATGTGCGGGATTCATGCTGATGATGTGTTCGGTGAGAGCGAGAACTCTATCGCTGAACTCGTTCTTCGCCATGACTGCGCGCAGGTATCCCATGGCCTGACTGTATTCCTCCGTGTATGCAATCGCCGCGAGTGGGTGCAAGCCGCCGTCATCTTGCGGAAGAGGCTCGATGTCCGCCCACACCTCATCATCGTCGTAGAATTTCGGCATTCTCTCTTTCTTCTTGGGCGACTGTGGAATTTGCTTGTGCCCTGTGAAGAATGCGCGCAGAATTTGGTATGGCGAGAGCAATATGGCCAAGAGGCAGTCGCGCATAAAGTTGAGGCCGAACATGGTGGGGTGCGATCTTCAAGAGCATCACGCTTGGCGGAAACGATGCTTCTTTGAGTAATATAGCGGAACAATACTAACGGTTTGCACCAAACGCTGCTCGCCGGATGTGAATGTTTCCTTTGATTCATATTGTTCCCAGAATCGGCTGTTTTGATATCCCGGCTGCAATCCTGACCAAGGGAGCCCTTGAAAAGGGACGAAGAAATCTGTATTGCAGTATGTCAAATTGACTCAATGGCAATCGTATCTTCCAAGTTAGCCTACATACATTCTACAATCTCATAAATTCATAGTGACCGTCATACTATTCGAGTGCACCAACAAGACCGGCGGCAGTCCCTGGCATAGCACCTCCAAATCACTGATATACTTGACACTCTCACTCTCGCTGTCGCACGTACCCTCTACCGGACTAGGCAGCGTGGTGAACACTACCGCGGTGTCTTCTGAATGCTGTCGAATCAACTCATTCAGAATCAAATGTTGCGCACGACACGGTAGGTCATTGAAGGACAGCGGAATTGCTTGTTGCGCGGGGAAGCCAGATGCGGGCGAGCTAGTGTAGGTAGGGAGAGGGGTCGCTGAGGACATGGGGCTATTGGGCGTAGAGGTTGCGGGCTGTGAAGCGCTGGCTGCAAGCTGCGCTGGGTCCACCTGGGCGTCGGCGATTGGGTCTTTCTTCTTTGTCGCTGGGGAAGGGGTGTCTACAAACATGATAGAGGGGCCGGACACCTCCTGTACTGCAATTGCTGTTCGTGGAGTCGGATTGGAGGTGAATCTTGACGAAGCGTTCTCGCTCTTTGGAGGTGGCTGAATAAGCCTACCGTTTGACGACGAAGATAGCTGCGATGTGGAACTGGCTACGCTGCGTGTCTTCTTTGTTCTCCTTCCAGACTTTGACACAGCGGTATCAGACGCCATCGCGCCTGGATGTGGTCTCAGGGGTGTCACGGACTCGACCGTTGGTCTTTCTGGATCTATGGGGCCGCTCTTCGGCGAGCATTGTGCACTCTTCCAGATTGATTTTCTGAGATCCAGTTTGCGAGAGAAGAACGGCAATCCCGACCCTGCTGTGGTTGTCTGCGCTCTCTTCTTGAGCGATCCAGGCCGCTTCTTTCTATCGCTGTCGCTCTCGTCTGAAGATGCATCTAGGTCATACTCGTCGAAGTTGCTGCCGCTGATTGCCGCCTCACTCTCGGAAGCTATGGCTTCATCATCGGAATCATCTTCTTTGGTTTCTGAAGACACCTGAGAATCGCTATCACTCCCAAGCATGAGGGCTGCTGACAGCCTTTGGCTGCGCAACTCGAGTGTCGTACCAGCCTCGCTCAGATCACCCACTGACGCTCGGCTTTTCGCCCTTCGAAGCATCTTCTGTAGTGCAGAGAAGCGCTTCGGTCTCGCTTCTCGTCTCCCGTACTGAAATGTGGCAGTCGGCCACTGTGTGATGGCTTCAAGAATGTCTGTAGCCTGTGCAAGTTCTTGACTTGAGGTCAGAGCTTTTGGTTGCCGAAGACGTTTGATGTCTTGCCACCAACGTTCGTCCTCGAGGGAGTAGTCGATATCTCGGGCTGCTTGATCCAGGTCGCCATTGTCCCTGCCATTGACAATGACCTCATACATCTTCAAATCGCCATGGGCGAGCCAGAATACAAGAACTGTAGCCTCGATCCGTAAGTTCTTCAGTAAGGATGTCACACGTTCGCGTTCCTCATCAACATCCGTCTCGTACTCTACAAAGACGCAGACTCTCAGCTTATACATGCGCTTCCAAGACGGCACAGTATGCAGTATGCACCCAAGCTGTAGGATCAAAGTGTATGTATCGAAGTTAGTTGTCAACGCGTTCTTCCGACTCGGCTCATCCCCAGCGGTGCCAATCTCTGATGACATCTGTATAGGCCATAGGTCGATAAAGCTCTTCGATGAATCCTCGATTTCTGCACTAGCCAAACCAAGCATGTTTAGGGTCTTCTGTCTTACGTTAGGCCTCGCTGTAGGCACTTCAAGCTCATGGAAGCCCTTTGCCACAGCAACGTTCGCTTGCAGCCGCAGAACTAAATCTTCGACGACCGTGACATAGCTCTTGATTCCAATAGCGTCCTCTGGTTTCATTGCATCCGTAGGTAGTGTGCCTTGGCTATGACCTGTCTTTCCCCGCCTGGCTGCTGCTCGGATGGCTTTGCGAGATGTTGAATGATTGGTGGCCTTGCTGGACGGCCTCGATGGCTGAGGAGAAGGAATATGGTTATACGGCTGATTTTGCCTCAGTTCAGGCAGGTTGTAAAACCCCATGACAACGATATTCGGTCGCATGCCACCGAGTCCAGCACCCAAGACAAGATTGCGAGCACCCCACTCTACTGCAGGGGAAATCGCAATATTTACAAAAGCTTTGATCCGGGAGAAGTCAATGTATTTGGTCCAAGATTGTTGTTGTCTTCTAGCCTCTGGTACAGCCTCTGCAAATTTGTTTGTAACGATAACGTGCCCGAGGACGAAGAGACCACCCTTCTTTAAAGAGTTACAGAACTGAATCAGTTTGTATTGCCGTCTCGGATCGTTAACGAGAAGCAAGATTTGCGGTCTCCAGAACTTGACATGCTCTTGGCGTAGTCGTAGTAGGTACTTGCGGACTTGGTGGTATATGAGGCCTTGGCTGACATCGCCCCATGGTTTGGGCGGACTTGTGTAGTGAACTAGCATAAACACTGCCATCAGCAAGACCACACATCCCGATGCATAAACACCGTCAACGAAGAACATGGTTGCACCACAAACTACTGTTCCCAGAGCAGCTGTCTGTACGCTGAAGAAATGGAACGAAGGCCGGAAGTTAGGAGCCGACCCAAGCTTCAGCAAGAAGCAAGCGAGGTTGGTGACCAGGAAGGTCATTAGGTACTAAATCTCTAGTGAGTATAAAGAAGAGAGAAATACAGCTGTTCTTGGAGTTGCTGGGCAGAGGGAGAGGCCGAAAAGGAAGAAACTTACAGTCATCGTAATAAACGAGGCGATCTGATTGATGTCGGCAAACATGGTGACCTGTGCAATCATGTACGTGATACACACAGCGAATATGGGTTCATCTGCCTTCTTCGTTCCTTGGCCAAATATGGACAACCCGGGAATGAGATGGTCACGAGCAAGTGCTTGCAACAGTTTCGCAGATCCGATTACGCCCATCAGTACCGAAAAGAGTGACGTCGCGAGTTCTCCGATCAGAATGATGATTCCGGATAAGTTCGTCTGCGGCAAATCAGTCGAGACGCTCGATATGTTGACACAGGTGTTGCTGAATGTACTCATCCCGCAGTTCTTCAGACTGATACTTACAAGTTGGATCACATTGGTGTTCTTGTAGAAAGTTTCGCGACTTATGGATGCTGCAAGGGCAAATATGACGATGGTGTAAAGCAAAAAGGTCAAGCCCAGCCCGTACAGAGTTCCTTTCGGAATGGCTTTGCTAGGATGCTTCAAGTCGCCTGACATACTCGCACCACTTGGAGGGCGTTAGTGCTGCTTTCATTTGCTGTATGCTACTTACGCAAGAATCCCTCCTGTTGCGGGAAACAGAATACCAAAGAGATCCTGAAAGCTCTCGTGTCCTTTGATAGCGCTGCCAGCAGCACCTTTTGTAAAGTGAGGAAGTAAATTGTTACGGAAGGTATCCAGACTGAATCCCGTAAAAATGATAGTCTCTTTGACATGCACAAATGGTTTCCGAATCGCAGCAGACAGTGGTATGCTTGCAATGGCGACGAGCAATGCGATGAGCAAGCCATTGCTGGCCCGCGCAAAGAGGCCACTCCCTGCTAGGCAGACGAGGGTGCAAATTGCAAGTACGATGGTTGCCCAGAGGAACTGGAACCAGTAGCTCTGTGGCACCCATTGGCCCATTGTACCCTCGCGTTCACCAAAGTTGACCATGAGGCAATCGACCAATCCGACAGCGTTCAGACTAGTACTAAACACCGTTCCTAAATAGAAGACTATACCAATAGCTGCCCCGAATTCAGGACCGAGGCTCCGAGAGATGAGAAAGTACGCGCCGCCACCACGGACGGTACCATTTGTTGCAATGGCAGAGATAGACATGGTTGTCAGAAGATTGATGGCGTAGCAAGCAATCAGCATACCCATCATGCCTATCAGACCAGCTTGTCCTAGGATGAAGCCAAAACGCAAGAACATAAGAATACTCAAGACGTTGAGGGTCACAGGCACAAAGACACCTGCAAAGGTACCCAGCTTGCCATGGCCGCCGACTGGTCTTGGAAAAGCTCCTGGCCGTGGTTTCGAAGCTTCACTGGCCGAGTGCTGCTTGTCATGTTGACTCGATGATGTGCGACCGAGCGTGGGCAATGAACGACTTAGATTCCTGAACCAATTTTTCCATACTTCTTGCTGTGAGCCCGTCTCTTGCGTGTCAGCAATGGCTCCATAGTGAGAAGGACCATTTTGTGGCGGCGGCTGAGCATTTCCTGGGAGAAGTGGAGTGTCCTCGTCGGGGGAAGGTGAGTGCTGTGCAAAAGAACGTCGGTGCAGGCGTTCATTGTCGTCCCGTGCTGTGCGGGCTGCAAAGTTGGAATGGGTTCTGGTCGGTAGGCGCCTTATTGTCTGCGCGCCATCACCTGCATCTGTCATGTTCCAGGCAAGTATGCGGCTGTTCTCCGGTACGAGGCGAAGCTGCGCTTATCCGAGGGTCCAGGGTGTTGAAGGTGTTTGGTGTTTGGTGTTTGGTGTTTGGCTGGTGCTGTGGCTGAAGTAGCGTGCTGTCAGGCGACTGCCCTGGGTGAGACATGAAGACAGCAACGGAGAGAGGTCGCGATTATGATTCAAGCACTCTAAGCGATGACGAAGCCCGGCCATCATGGCGCTGTCGAGGGCTTCTGCTCACTTGGCCGTCTCAACTGCCCAGGTGGGCACCCTGCAAGCATCGTGACCAGGACTCCCGCGCACATGCCCCACGCCGCCAGAGGCTCCAGCGAATGACCTCAGCGCCGATGCACAGTCCTCCTCGAAACGGCTTTTGCGCTGCCCAAGGTTCTGCTGCTTCTGTCTCCCTTCACTTGCTCTGAAATCATTGTCGCTTTTCTTCACAAGGCCTTTCGTTCCCATCTTCGTCTCGCTGCTGCATGAACTCGTCCTGTTGAGTTCAATATAGCTTGTGCCATCTCGGACGCTCTTCCGCCGACGTTGGACATCGATAGCCGAGCCTTGATAGCTCGCGGTAGACGCGCCTTGGACGTACACAATGGCAGGCAAGCAGCCCGAGCCGTCCCAGCCTCAAGCGGTGCCTTGGACGTCGCGAGATTCTGGTCGCAGTTCGCCGGCAGAATCTCAACGCGAACGGGCAGACAGCATTGCACGACTGGGCTCTCCCGTGCCTTCCACCCAGATTGGCTCGCCAGCGGTCCGCCAAATACCAACACCAGCCCAGCTCGACGACTCTCCCGCAATAGATTCGCCTCTGCCTGGCTGCTCAGCTCCACAGGCGCTACCCGGACCAGCCGAATCCGCCCTCTCGTCAGCGCTCAAGGAGTCATTCGGCAGGAGCCCCCCACGCTTCGGCCCTGCACCTGTACGGCCACTGTCTCCCTCGACGAAAGAGCCCTCGATCCGCGCGCCCCCCAGCCACTTTGGCTCCTACGATGGCCGCGGCCGCTCTCCCGTGCCCTATGAAGACCCTGAGATCGTGCGCAGGCATCTGGTCGGGCAATACGCGTCTCCTAGTCGGTCGAACCGCGGATTTGCGGGCGACGATGATACCCAGTCCAACGGCAGGCGTGAAGAGGAAGAGGAGGATGACGAGTTCTCGAGCTTGCAGCTCCAGGGTGGTGACATCACGCGCCAGATCTACAGATGGAGCGAGCAGCAACAACGAGAGGAAGAGGCAGGCAGGATGCAGCGGAGCAAGAGTTTCCACGAGTCCCGGCCCCGCCCAGACGAGCATGTCCTGAACATCGAGTCCATCAGGCAGCCCGGAGGCTTCCGACGCAACTACCTGCGGAGAGCTGCTGGCAGTCCGTCTCCAGCACCAGGTCCCTCCGGCTACGGATCCATCCAGCAACCTCGGCAACAGCCTCAGGTCTTCACAAGCAATTTCTTGGAGTTCCTCACCCTGTACGGCCACTTTGCGGGCGAATCTCTTGAAGAGGACGATGAAGTGCTCGGTCCAGACGAGTACTTTTCCTCGGATGCGTTGGATTCTGGAGAGCACTCAGAAGACGAAACACGCGAATACGGAGAATCGAGTGGCCTCCTTGCGCCGGGCAAGCGTAGAAAGCGTAAGCCGAAGAAGACTGGTAATGGCAGCCCCACGGGTGCAGCCATGCTTCTTTTGAAGTCGTTTGTGGGTACCGGTGTGCTGTTCCTCCCCCGTGCCTTCCTCAATGGCGGCATGGCCTTTTCCAACATTGTGCTTCTGGCCGTGGCAGGTCTTTCGTACACTTGCTTCGTCCTCTTGGTTTCCACACGACTTGTCGTTGAACATTCCTTTGGTGATATGGGCCTGCACCTGTACGGAAAGTGGATGCGTAACTTGATCAACTTCTCGCTCGTCATATCGCAAATTGGCTTCTCATCTGCCTACATCGTCTTTGTGTCTGAGAACCTCCAAGCCTTTGTCTTGGCAGTCACCAACTGCAGGACATACATTGGCATTGGCTACATGATATTGATGCAGATGGTCATTTTCCTACCGCTTTCGCTTTACCGGAACATCAACAACATCCAGAAGCTTGCCCTTGTCGCAGATCTGTTTATTCTTCTAGGTCTTGTCTACCTGTATTACTATGACCTTTTCACCATTGTCAGCCAGGGCGGTGTCTCCGACATCATCAACTTCAACCCCAGCAGCTGGACGCTCTTTATCGGCACAGCTATCTTCACCTTTGAAGGTATTGGCCTTATCATTCCTATTCAGACCGGCATGAAGGACCCCAAGAAGTTCCCCAAGGTTCTTGGAGGAGTTATGGTGATCATCACCGTCATCTTCATCAGTGCAGGAGCTCTGTCTTATGCAGCTTTTGGATCCAAGACCAAGACCGTCGTCCTTCTCAATATGCCCCAAGACAACAAGTTTGTCAACGCCGTACAGTTCATCTACTCACTCGCTATTCTACTGTCCACGCCTCTCCAGATCTATCCCGCCATTGAGATCACTAGCCAGCAGCTCTTCAGCAGGACAGGCAAATACAATCCCTATGTCAAGTGGAAGAAGAACTTCTTCCGCTTCTTCATGGTCGCTGTCTGTGCCTGCATCGCATGGGCAGGTGCGGGAGATCTCGATAAGTTCGTCAGTCTGGTAGGAAGTTTTGCCTGCATTCCCCTGGTGTTCATCTATCCTGTAAGTGCCAACCACAAGTTTGATCATCTCATCATCAGCTAATGTCACACTAGCCTATGCTCCATTACAGGGCCGTCGCACGAACATCTTACGCACGTCTCATGGACATCCTCCTTGGCATCCTCGGTATCGTCGGCATGGTCTACACCACTTCCCTGACGATCAATTCCTGGATCCAGGGTGGCGCACCCAAGGCTCCTGGCTACTGCGACAGTCGCTGAGCGTTGTGGCGTACTCGAGTGAAATCTAGCATTTCAGCGGGTTCATTTTCTGCGTCATGGTTGTTTGAATAGCATGGAAGGTGGGGTGTTGAGTGCTGTTGTACGATGGCGAACTAGAATTGTAGATACACGCGCATTGGTCTGTTAGACCATTTAATTGATATATAAGCACATTTATAACACTTCCCAAAGCCGAAATTTTAGTCGATGCACTCAAGAGCTCGTATAAAGTCACATGAAGGGCGTGATACGCCCAAAACGGCCAACACCAAGTCGCCCAACCACATTGCATAAGACTGAAAGTGCGGCTGAGCGCCACCTGGTGGGCATGGCGGGGTCATACTATATGCTTTCAACATTGAAGACGCCCTCCTGGCGGTCAAGAACAAGAGCAGCATCATGAGATGTAGCAACTAGGCGTTATGTCGGCAAGCCTTCCGTAGAACGCAAGGCTAGGCGTGGCTACATAGCACTAACAATGCAGTAGCCTATGTTCTCTCACCGCAGAGCACAGCGTTGCTATTGAGACCACCACATCGACTGCGGCGGTGTACCAATTAAGACAGTGGGTGCTCGAGCATGTAGGCAAGACTTTGCTTTCCCCACGGGCGAGCTGCAGGGCGGATGAAGTGGTCTCACCGTCTGATAACGACAAGCGTTCGCAGCGGTCCATGGCCACCGGAAGAACCTCATGTCTCTCTCCACAACTTCAGCGCACCAGGGCATGGGAAGTCTAGCGCAACCATCGCTCCGAATACGCGGGACAGCTGTGAAACCGACGCCGAGGATGATAGGCGAGTAGACCCCTGCTATTGCGCCCAAGCATGTCGCTGCTGACGTAGCCTGGTGTTGAGGACTGGCTGGTGCAGAATTAGAATCACTTTGGTAAGCGATGGCCTTGAGGATGAAAAACAATATCTCGGCTTCCACCATGTTTCGCCGCCGTCAGTACACGAGTAGCTAGTCAGCCGCAGAGTAGCCTCATGAGCCAAAAATTCAATGCTGCTTCACGAGAACAACGGGGAAAACGGCGTAGCGTTGCTATTAATATGGGCTGCGCCTCTGACCCTGAGCAAACAATAGCGGGCGATCAGGGCGAGCGGGCCCGCGATTGGCTAGGCCAGCTCGTGGAGTCCGATCGTAGATGGGCGCCCTGGCCAATGACGAAATAAGGGTGAAGGCACGGGCAGAGACTGGAATGGATGCTCTTGCACGGAGCAACGTGGTGTCACGATGTAGCATGACGAGAATGATGAAGTGTTGGGGTGGTTAGTTAGGTGGTTTCAGTGCGGCAGCCACGACCCATGCGACAGCCTGCATGAGCGGCGGGCTAGCTGGATTAAGGTGGCGTGGACAAGACATAAAAGCTCCATGCCCTCTACCGCCATTTGCTCGTCTCCCATCATCACCTGCTCCTCACCACCCATAAACTTCTCCCAAGCGTCAATTGAGCCCGAATACCCCACAGTCGCTTTTCTGATCTTCCCACTCACACCACTCGTTCCCTCGCCATGTGGTAAGTCGAGCTGCCCCGCAACACCCCACCGGTGCTCCTGGATGAAAACAGACATCTAACAGACGCCTTCAGCGGTATCTTCGGTTACATCAACTACCTGGTGGAGAAGGACAGGAAGTACATTCTCAACACACTCATCAATGGTGAGTAGCCTCCGGTTGTGTACTTCCACAAGCTGTAGCCCCCTGGTGGGGCACCACAAACAACAGCTAACAAGACCTCTGCACGCAGGCCTCGCACGTCTAGAGTACCGTGGGTACGACTCAGCTGGTCTGGCAATTGACGGTGACAAGAAGAACGAGGTCTTCGCCGTCAAGGAGGTTGGCAAGGTCGCTTCCCTCAAGAAGCTCGTCGACGAGCAGAACTTCGACCTCGAGAAGGTCTTCGACTCACATGCCGGTATCGCACACACACGATGGGCCACCCACGGTCCCCCATCTCGCGTGAACTGCCATCCCCACAGGTACGCATCAATATAGCCGCATAGCAACTTGCCAGACCAACAGGCTGAGGCCTAGACGCCTGGCATGTTGGTCGATGCGGCCATATCACCCAAATTTCATCAACATAAAGAGCGGGGCTGACGCGTCTCCTATAGGTCCGACCCCAACTGGGAGTTCTCTGTCGTGCACAACGGCATCATCACAAATTACAAGGAATTGAAGACCCTGCTCGAGAGCAAGGGCTACAAGTTTGAGACTGAGACCGACACCGAGGCTATTGCCAAGCTCGCAAAGTACATCTACTCTGAGCACCCTGACCTCAGCTTCCCATCTCTGGTCAAGGCTGTCATCAAGGAGCTCCAGGGAGCGTTCGGTCTTCTCATCAAGTCCATTCACTACCCACATGAGGTCGTTGCAGCCCGCAAGGGTTCGCCCCTTGTCATTGGTGTGCGGACACAGAAGAAGATGAAGGTCGACTTCGTCGATGTCGAGTACAATGACGAGGGTGCTGCTCTCCCCGCTGAGAGCGCGTCCCACAACGTCGCCCTGAAGAAGGGTAACACCTTGCTTGCACCCCCCGACAAGTCCCTCCTCCATCGCTCGCAGTCCCGCGCTTTCCTCTCCGACGATGGCGTCCCGATGCCTACCGAGTTCTTCCTATCCTCCGACCCATCCTCCATTGTCGAGCACACCAAGAAGGTCCTCTACCTCGAGGACGACGACGTTGCACACATCCACGAGGGTTCACTGAACATCCACCGTCTCACCAAGGACGATGGCTCCGTTAGCAACGTCCGTACCATCCAGACTCTGGAGATCCAGCTCCAGGAGATCATGAAGGGCCGTTTCGACCACTTCATGCAGAAGGAGATTTTCGAGCAGCCCGAGTCCGTCGTCAACGCTATGCGTGGTCGTCTCGACGCTGTCAACAAGACCGTCACTCTCGGTGGCCTGAGGCAATACCTTGCCACCATTAGGCGATGCCGCAGGATCATTTTCATCGCTTGCGGTACCTCTTACCACTCCTGCATGGCTGTCCGTGGTATCTTTGAGGAGCTGACCGAGATCCCGATCGCGGTTGAGCTCGCCTCTGATTTCTTAGATCGTCAGGCACCCGTCTTCCGTGACGACACCTGTGTTTTCGTCTCTCAGTCTGGTGAGACCGCTGACTCCCTCATGGCTCTCCGCTACTGCTTGGAGCGCGGCGCCCTGACCGTTGGTATCGTCAACTCTGTCGGTTCCTCCATCTCTCTCCTCACCCACTGCGGTGTCCACATTAACGCCGGTCCCGAAATCGGTGTTGCCTCCACCAAGGCCTACACCTCCCAGTTCGTCTGTATGGTCATGTTCGCGCTGTCGCTCAGTGAGGACCGTGCATCCAAGACCAAGAGGCGCGAGGAGATCATGGACGGTCTTACCAAGATTTCTGAGCAGTTCAAGGAGGCGCTCAAGCTCGACCAGCCTATCAAGAAGCTCTGCGAGAGATTCAAGGACCAGAAGTCTCTGCTCCTCCTCGGTCGTGGCTCCCAGCACGCTACTGCCCTCGAGGGTGCTCTCAAGATCAAGGAAATTTCATACCTCCACTGCGAAGCCGTCATGTCTGGTGAGCTTAAGCACGGTGTGCTCGCCCTTGTTGACGAGAACCTCCCTATTGTCATGATCTTGACCCGCGACGACATCTTCGCCAAGTCACTCAATGCATACCAGCAGGTCATTGCCCGTAGCGGACGTCCCATCATCATTTGCAACAAGGACGACCCCGAGTTCCCTGCCGACAAGACCGACAAGATCGAGGTTCCTAGCAATGTCGACTGCTTGCAGGGTCTCATCAACGTCATTCCTCTGCAGCTCATGTCCTACTGGATGGCAGTTGCTGAGGGCGTCAACGTTGACATGCCCCGTAACTTGGCCAAGTCGGTCACGGTCGAGTAAGCATTGGGCAAGATTTGTTTGACATTGGCGTCATAGAAAGGGCTGGATATGAAATGTGTATGGGTATCTACGGATTGTGTTATGACTAAAGCTGTCTGGATGGCAGCTGATGGACTTTGAATGTAGAAGACGAAGTCATGTATGGGCGGGAATGTAGAGCTTTGAGATCAGCCACGAATGAAGATTTTCTCGCATCAAAAACTCGTATTCGCAGTTGATCCTCATTTGCGAATATGCTGCTGGCGTTTCAGATGCTCGTATGACATGCCCGATGACGCTATTCGTAACCCTGGACCACATTGCGGGGCAGCTTCACAGCTCCTTCCACTTGAGTCCCGTTCCTGCATTCCTACCCCGCCTAGCAACCACACCACCCCATCAAGCTACACAAACCTCACCCGTAGACGCGCACCGGCTATACCCAGACAGCTCACAAATATGGCGACCCTCAAAGGACCTGGCGCACCCAAAACCTACGATGGTCCGTCTCACCCCGCCTCACTCCACTAAGAGCTCCATGTTGACATTGACTCAGGTTCCGGCCTCCGAATCGGCATCGTGCACGCGCGCTGGAACACCAAGATAATTGACGCGCTCCTTGCCGGCACAAAGAAAGCCCTCAAAGCCTCGGGCGTCAAGGACGAGAACATAGTCGTCCAAAGCGTGCCCGGCAGCTACGAGCTCCCATACGCCGTCAAGCAGTACGCCTCTGTCCCAATTCCTCACGACCCGATACTAAACACAATAGACTCTACTCCGCCTCACAAGTCCAATCCTCCTCCACTGGCATCGTCGGCGCTGCCGCTGACCTGCTTGGCTCCACCTCCGATCTGACCTCTCTCACCCCCTCGGCGCCCAAAACCTCCACCGCGCCCTTCGACGCCATCATAGCCATTGGCGTGCTGATAAAAGGCGAGACCATGCACTTTGAATATATAGCAGATGCAGTGAGCCACGGGCTCATGCGGTTGCAGCTTGAAGGCAATATTCCGGTTATATTTGGCTTGTTGACGCTGCTGAGTGATGAGCAGGGGTTGATGAGGGCGGGGATTGGAGGGAGTGGGAGCGAAGGACATAACCATGGGGAGGATTGGGGGAGTGCGGCGGTGGAGTTGGGGGTTAAGAGGAAGGGGTGGAACGAGGGTATGTTTTTGGATTAGAGGGAGATGGAGGGATGTGGAGCCACATACACAGGGCGTTATGGAGATGCAGTCTGATATCGGATCATCATGGAAGTGAGACTGAGATACAGCATAGGCTACGGCATGCTCAAACAATGCATACATTCGATCATAATCAGGAACAGCATGGGTACCGACGGAGCTGAGCCTCGGTCTCCAAAAGTTGGCCTTGGGCTCTCGCTCTAGCCAGCACGACTGCCCATCGAGAACATGCCACTAGGACTATACGAAAGAAGCTGGTTGATATTTCGAGAGCCGGCATGTGTGCGCCAGACTTCATATCAATCAAGAGTTCCATTTGTACACACTTCCAGTTGCGAGGTATAAGACACGACTCTTCGGTCTGTGATCTGGGATCGCGATGGCGCTTAGGGCCTCGGGTGCATTTGACGGCACGTCCAGCATAAGCACAGTGCCTTCAAGACAGGTCCGTCGCGGTGCCCGAAAATCGCGCACATCTACAACAGTACATGTTCTAACCAGCGTGATAGTTGTTGCATGATATTCGACTTTCAATACGACGTGTAGCCTGTGAGACGTTGGAAATTGCGTCGGTCATGCTGCTTCGAGGCGCGGTCAGCCCGTCAATGGATCTGGATGCGCGAGAGTGACACGGTTGCCACAACGCCGATGAAGACGCGATATGCGTGCCATGAAATCGTGTGATTTCACTGTCTGATAAACGTCGTCTGTCATGTCGTCTAGTGGTTGTGGTTGAAAGATGACGATTGCGCACCTCCCCTTTTCCTCAAACTGCCGCTAGCGGACGCTTGGCAGTCAGTGATCCGCACCTCACCTTGAACCTTGCATTCCACCACGCCTAACGGCAGCCATCTCCTGCCACCAAGGCTCTTTGCGCGTGTAGACACCATTTGCGTGCTCACGACACCCATCCTTTCCTTCGTCATCTCTCCGCACTGCGCGCTCGACGCACGTGCACGCCCGACACGCTCACACCGCGTTTGTCGCGTTGTCGCCAACCCGTTTCTGGCCTGCAGCTGCGTCGAGTCCTGCACGCGCACACACCGGCAGGCGCCAATTGTCAATCAAGGCCCGGTAATACAATAATATCGAGATGGGAGGATTCTGTTGAAGGCGCAGACACGAGGTACACAAGAGCGCTCTGACAGCAACTTTCCCAGCACGAACCATCAGCATTGGAGACGTGTCCCGGGACAGACGCGGTAAAGGCACCTTAGGTCGCAGCCACGACAGGTTCGCAGCGCGCGAGCTTGGCCGTTGCAGCTTCCTCACAAGCGGCGCCACACCGCCGGCACCAGCAACTGAACGCGCCGACCAGGACGAGCGATATCTTATATTCACCACTTTACCATGCGCGGCGCTTGGACACTACGATAAAACTGCGTCACCTCGGGCAGTTCTACGGCTTCTCATCGTTTCAATTCTCTCCACACCCTCTCCATCATGTCGCGGTCTGGTCAGGCGATATCGCTTTCCGCATTGACACCTCTGACGACCAGCTCGCCCAGTCCGCGCTCCACCAAACCTTCGTATGACGCGATGAACGGAACATCCTCCTCAAGCGCGGCGCCATCGGGTGCGCCTGAGAACGTCGCCAACACCATCACACCCGTGAACACACCGCCTGAGACAAGGAAATCCGTATTTCCAGAAGACGGCGTAATGGCGAAGCGCATCCTCTACGATCCCTACTCCGACGCAAAACTCGAGAAAAAGGTCAGGCACAGCAAGCCGGCACAATACAAAACGGTCTTGGATAAGGTATGTGAAGGCTATACTTGAATACATAGATGCGGTCGCCCTGTGATGCAAAGGCTAACTTGACTTGTTCACAGGGCGACCCATCTCCTCCACCAGACCCCCGGCTGGCTCTTGCTGGATATACCAGCGGGAGCTACATTTTGAAACCTACCGCCAAATCGAAGCTACGTATAGCGCCATATATCGCTAAACCATATGCATTCGATAACCGCATTTCGTGCGGTCCTGGTCCTGCCACTCAGGTGGTAGTAACTGGATTCGACCCTCTAACGCCAGACTCGCAGCTGCGAGGTTTTTTCTCTACCTACGGCGACGTGGAGAGCCTACGTGCGGAGATCCATCCCGATAACGGTAGCCCTCTTGGAATTTGTTTGATCAAGTTTCGCGACACTCCGCAGGCTCGGGGTAGCGTTGCGATCAAAGCGTCTACATCGGCAAAGCGGGCAGAACGAGAGGGATCGAATCAACGCTTGGGACAACAGACCATTAAGGTACACACCGATCGCGAGGGCCGAAGATGCGCCAAGCTTGTAGAAATGATAGTGCAAAAGAGCCGCAAGCAGGAAGAAAACATACGAGCAAAAGCCGCTGCGAAAGCTGCGAAGGCTTCAGCTCTTGCATCACCAGCGACCTTTGATTTACCAGCAAATGTGCCTAAGGGACCTTCTGGGCGGGGCGCACGGCCACCGGTAGCTGTTCCACGAGAACCTTTGAACAAGAAGGCTGCGCTTTCACACCTCATCGAAAAGGATCCGATCAAACCCAAGCTTAAGCGCGCACCTTACCTGTTCATTGCACACCAATACGTGCCCGTCCTCTCCACAACAATCGACCATCTCAAGCGGCGTCTAAAGAACTTTCGGTGGGATGCTCTACGTTGCGACCCAACCGGCTACTATGTGGTTTTTGCCTCTACCAAGCATGGCGAAGACGAGGCCGTGAGGTGTTTCCGCGAATGTCACATGAAACCACTCTTCACTTATGTGATGAATATGGAATGCCAGCAGTATGGTGACCCGGATTACGAGCGCAGTCCTAGTCCGGAGCGTGTTATGGCGGACAAGAAACGGAAAGCCATTGAAGATCGCATGGACCAGGAAGAACATGCCGATTTGGAACTCGAGAAGACGCAGAGAGCAGAAGCTATGGATCCAGTGGTGGCAGCCCTGGAGCAGCTGAAGCAGGAGCTTCAAGAAAAGATTCTAGGAGATATCAAAACTCGCATCGCTGCTCCGACTTTGTTGGAGTTGATGCAACCGGAGCGACATATTGAGAAGCGCCGACGGTTGAACATCGCTGAGCCTCGAAAGAAGGAGGAGGATATCCGACCGCCATCACTTCTCGTTCCGGGACTGGATCCCTTCAGTGCTGGGACACCCAAATCTCGTGCTTCAGGCTTCTCTGGGCGTGGCCGAAAGGCTCTTGGTCCATACGACCGGAATCGCCCTGGCAAGAAACCTCCACGGATTGTCAATGCTTTCGCCGACGAACGGCGAAAGGCATCCGCGCCTAAGCCCCGTGTGGCTCGTGGCCTGCATCGGCAGATGATTGAGATGTTCGAGGGCCCTGAAGAGTCAGATGACGAAAGCCGGAGCAACCTCACGCGTGGTACGGAGGAGCAGGAGAGTCGTCCGATTAGTCGTGCACCGTCAACAGATGTCGAAGAGGAGGAAGAGGAGTCTTCACGAGCACATCGTGCTAAGCGGCGCCGCATTGAAGCTGGATGGGGTGAAGATAGCGACGATGAGATGATGGACGACTCCCACGCGAGAAGCCTGCTTGCTCATTGCATCCACAAGGACCCGGAGAATATGGCGGAGAAAGAGCTGGAACAGGTGCTTGCTATTTTGCCACGTTCTTCGCCAATTTGGAAGAAGGCAGACAAAGCTCTCAAAGGCTTCAGGCGGCTGCGGAAGATTGAACAAGAGGCGGACGCAATCTTTGGTGTGGAAACAAGCCCGGTTGACAAACTTGATCCAGAAGTCATTGTCACCCAGGACGATGAGCCATCCAAACCAATTGAGACCACCGAGCTTCCAGAGACACTCAAATCGCTCAAGAAGAAGCAAGCAGCTGCGAAACCCAAGAAGAAGACGAAGAAGCAGCTCGAGGAAGAGGCCAAGGCTGCGAAGGCGGAGGTCACAGAAATCTCTCTTCCAGAGGAGGATATTGCTGAAGCCAAGGAACACGCGCTGGTACCTGAGGTGTCTGTTACGGAAGATACCCCTGAAGAGGACGATACTGGTTCAGTAATGTGGGGCGTATCATCGACCGAGCCGCGCAAGACTGTCGAAGACGACTTCAGTGTTGTAATGGACATTGACGGTTGGCAGCATATGCTGAAGGACGAAGAGGACCTGCGCCACCTCAAAGCAGCACTACAGTCAATCGAGGCAGCCAAGATCGGAGATGCGCAATCCTGGGCTTGGAAGCAGAAGTCCATCAAGCACCTCAACCGCCCGAGTGGTGAAGAGGGCGTCTCCCGCACGGAAACCAAGATCCAAGGATACTATGTCCCTAATCCCACCGGCTCGGCTCGAACAGAGGGCGTCAAGAAGATCCGCGAATCGGAGAAATCCAAATACCTGCCCCATCGTATCCGTGTGCAGAGGGAGCGCGAAGAGCGCCAACGCCAGGCCAAGAAGGCAGAGCACGCTGTCATCTCTGTGGAAGGCTTCAAGTTCACGACTGGTTCGCAGAAGACTTCGACTGCCAATTCTCGCGCGAATCGTGCCAACAATCGCCGCATGGTGAACGATATCAACATATCCAAGAACATGACTGGCGCAGAAGGCGATGCCTTGCGCTTCAACCAGTTGAAGAAGCGAAAGAAGCTGGTCAAGTTCGATCGTTCCGCCATCCACAACTGGGGACTGTACGCACAGGAGAATATCGTAGCCAACGACATGATCATTGAGTATGTCGGTGAGAAGGTCCGACAACGTGTGGCCGATTTGCGAGAAGTTCGATATGACCAGCAGGGTGTGGGATCGAGTTACCTCTTCCGCATTGATGAGGATACTGTCATCGACGCAACAAAGATGGGTGGCATTGCTCGCTTCATCAATCACAGTTGTACGCCAAACTGCACAGCCAAGATCATCCGTGTCGACAACACAAAGCGTATCGTCATCTACGCTTTGCGCGACATTGGGCAAGGTAAGGCCAACCACCTCTCACTTCATCTGACAAATAATGCTAACTTTTATAACAGACGAGGAACTCACCTACGACTACAAATTCGAGCGAGAAATGGACGCCACAGACCGCATCCCCTGTCTCTGCGGGTCCGTCGGCTGCAAGGGCTTCCTCAACTAAGCCCTCCACATCATCTCCATCATCTCAACATCATCACTTCGCTTCAGCGCTTCAACACTTATGTAACTTTCAGGACTGGGGAAAAGATCAAGTCCCTCACTCGGGATAGGCTGCATCAACATCGGCGTATTCCTTTCTCACCACATTCTTCCATCTATGTACTATTCTCTCTCGTCACAACATCAAAAGAACGGGTGGTCATCTCTTGGGACTTTGCATTTTGTGGCGTGTTTGTCATTTGTTGAGTATCTCAGCCGCTGGCTCCGTGATACATGGGGTGGGTGGGCTGCATGGAAGGAATCCGAGCCGAGCGATGGCTGAGTGGACGCTCGGAAGAGCGTGATTGGTAGTGATAATTGAAGAGTTGTGAGAGTGTACCTCTGAATGTTTTGGTGCGTGTATGTTTATGACGTGATGCTCGAAGCTCGTACGAAATTTCTGGGACTGGGGTGGTGGTTCCCAGTGACACGGCAAAGTTGCAGGAGGATACGATGTAGAGGCGAGGAGGTTACATGAGCGGCCGGAGTGGGTGAAGCAAGTATCCCATACTATCATGCGGATCCCCTGCTTAGCAGTTGGGACGCAGCTGGGAACATGTGTTGCAAAGGTCTTCGAGGTATAGTGTTCTCGGTGAGATTAGAATATATACGATTAAACATTACGTTGCGGGTGTTGGCGATGTACGCTCGTAGCTCACACGACAGCGTGACGGATGCATCATAAGATTGCTCTCTCATCCCGCAGTGCTATTCGTAGCTTTCGTCGCCTTGTCATCTTTCTTCGACCCATTTCCATTAGTCTGCGGTACCACACCGCCCTCTCCATTGGCTTTTGATGAGTCCACATCCGCAGAATCACTGGCCTTCGCCGGTGCTTCAGAAGGCGGCGGCGTCTTTGACTTTGGCGGCGCAGACGCAGGAGCAGCATCCGCATCATCAGGCGTTGCTATAGGAGGAACCACAACACCAGTTGGCGCCGACGGATCCGGAGTGACATTAGTAGCAGGCGCCGCAGAAGGTGTTTCCACAGCAGCAGCCGGCGTCTGTCCAGGACGCGCGCGCAATATCGCAGCAGCGCCATCCGTGACGGCATTCATATACATATCGGCTGCATCGACGTCAGCAAAAGAGCCTTACCAGGACTAAAAGATTGAGAGACTTACGATCATTCATAGTATTATTCTTAACCACCTTGTCATAAAGCCTCGTCAACCGCGCCACCTCGCTCCGCACACTAATCGAGTCGTCAATAGCGATCTCGTCGTAGCCATGCACTCCGCTCTGGATTCCAAGCCACATGATCTCCGAGTTTTCAATCTCGTCGACGACCCGGTCTAGGTCGTCCCGGAACATGCGCGCTCGCATCGGTTGGCCCCGCGATTTCAGGTACGCAACTACGCCTGCGATGATGGTGTTCAGCGCCCCGAACACGGTGATGAGGATGTGCGATGAGCCAGATGCGCCGAGGCCTGTGAGCGCCGCGCCCAGCACGACTTGCGAGAGGAGAAGCGTGTTGGAGAGCGAAGCGGTTAGTAAATACGTGCGGTTCTGGGCATTGCGTCTGTGTACGGCGCGGCCGTAAAGCGAGCGTCTGGCTACATTTGGGCGGTGCGCAGTAGGGGGCAGATTGGATGGCGGGACGCCCGCCAGCGAGCAGAATTGAATGTGGATGTCATTGGCGTCCGGGCGGATTCCTTGCACGGCGTACCGCGAGAGGATGGAGGAGCTCAGGAGGGGCGTTTCTTCATCGCAGGTTGGCATTTTATCGCAGTACGGGGCCGTGTGCGCGGAAAAAGGTACATCGTGGATGTAGCGGGATGTTGGGGGGGATTATTAGCACCGCGCGCCGTTGAGCGGGCAGGACGGGAATTTCCGGGGGATAGTTTTCATCGTGCCTTGCTCTTGCTGAGTTCTTGACAGTCGCGTGGTTTTTTGCTGCGTCGAGATATGTTGATGGGAGGATTTGGTTGCGAGGAAGTGTTCACGATGGCATGGGGTGTGGTTGCACGACGAGACCCACTGTTTTCGTGCGGAGCGGAGAAGGGGTTGGCTTTGATGGATGGGTCGACTGCTGCACCTCGTCACCAGTAGCAGCACTTCTAGTCGTTGGTAGCAGCTGCGCAGAGGACTTCAACACAACATACCAGTCAACCACCAAAGGTTCACTTGATGAACAAATGCTGTTATGAGAGCCCATGCTATTGGCGCCGCCGTGCACAGCAGGGCACCACTACGACAACCACGACCTCCTCAGCTATCCTTCTAGCTGCATGTTCGAGCGCGAAACTCCAAGAAAGAGCTGGCCCGATCGCTATGTTTGCCTTTCGGATGCTGCAGTTTTATAAGACTGTCTCGCTCCTGGCCGCCACAGAATTTCTGCAACAACAACCAAAGAGCACGACATGACTCTAGCATTCCCTACACAGCTGAGAGTTGGCTACTGGGGCCTAGTCGCCCAGCAAAATATCCACCCAGGAACGATAGTCTGCGACGAGACGCCCTTGGTTTCTGTCATTCTGGATACATTACATTCAGACTGGTCAGATGACGACAAGATTCGCTTCTATGCGGACGAATACAAAACCGACACGAAAATCATCAAACGGGCCTTGGCCAAAGTCTCGAAGGATCAACAGGACTTGTTTCGCCGGCTCGTGACGAGAAGTCCATGCTGGCGAAGAGACCGCCTGGACGTCAGTCGCTTCGAGCTTTATGCACGGGTACTGTCAAGTGCACCACGGGATGACGAGGGCTTAACGTGCCTCGCAGTGTTCTATAAGGTCAGCTACATCAACCATTCGTGTCGGCCAAATGCAGTCTTCAGTTGGGATGGCGAGCGTGTCATAGTACAAGCAACCAACGTAATTGCTGCAGGTGAAGAGATTGTACTCGACCGATTACCTGAGAGCTTGCAATGCGCAATCGCTGAGCTCAGAAAGTCGTACTTACTGCAAAAGGACTCGTTCGATTGCCAGTGTCGCGACTGCCATCTTGACACTTGCAAGGAGGGTGACGAGATCCGCCAGCGTCTTCAGCATCTCCATGCGGAGTTGACTGGGATCATCGGCAGTCAGATGACACCCACGAGTTTCCAGGCACGGATCCAACGCAACACTACTCACTTGTCTTTCGCAAGTGAACACTGCAGTCTGATTCGGCAACTTACATGGCAGGATATGCGATTAGCGGGAGCTCATGTCTGCTTAGCGAAGGCTCTGCATCGCTCCGGCCTGCTCAGCTGTGCTCAGAATCACGCTACACAAGCCATGATAGTATCTACAGGAATCAATGGGTATGTCTGGAATAATTTGATGATCGAAGCGATGGAGGTTCTGCAACAGTGTCTTGGTTTGGAGTAAAATTTCGGTTCGGAGGGCCAGTGGGAGGGGTGGCATATGCTTTGCATTGGCCCGGGCTGAGCTACCAGTAGATTGTAAGGTTGTTAGACAAAGAGTTTGAGACATCAGATGATTGCTCACCAGTCTTGTTTTGGCCGACCACCAATTTGTCTTGGATATTCGAATCTCAAGAGTACATATAAGCTTGTAAAACACTGACAGCGATGTAGTTATACCACCATCTTCATCTCCAGGTTTCATCAGGCTGTCACAGCATCTCAATCTTCCTGCCTTAATTAAATAGGAATCATGGCAGCCCCAGTCAATATCAACAACCATTTGCAAATCTATACACATGCGACCAATGGACGAGCGGTTCGAATGAGACAAGTTGCTGCACGCGGAACATGGCTCCTCCAGAATGTACCACCATTGTTCATGGTCAACACGGGAGTCGCATGGGACAATTGGGCACAGAATCAAGGAGGCGCACAAACCAACTGGATGAGCACGGAAAGACTGCAAGCCAGAACCGCCGCGGGAGGACGCCTACATACAGAAGTCAATCGTATGACTGCCCAGCAGAGGCTAATGTTTCGACGGTTATACCATTCCACCGCAGCTGCCCAAGCCCAGAATTTTCGCGACTACGAC
>Ga0265780_10000361_pt1 | contig 71839 bp, 62 predicted proteins | sample P1T30metagenome_FD_192432 | JGI IMG/M metagenome (GOLD analysis project Ga0265780, IMG submission 192432) | Plant litter microbial communities from East Loma Ridge, Irvine, California - P1 T30 | ecosystem: Environmental > Terrestrial > Plant litter > Unclassified | place: USA: California...
CCATGAACCAGTGAGCTTGCGAGACGTACACTGAAAAGTTACTTTCTTCGAAGAACTGACGAACGTCTTCTTCGATCGCGAATGATGGCAATTCTTTTAGTACCAGCGTTTTGGACCATTGCTCAGGCGGACACAACAGAAAAAGTAGATATGAAATGATCCTGAAAGGTTTAGTGCGGGAAGTCGACTGAGGTTTCGCAGGTCTGCTTGAGGGTAGGGAAGTACTAAAGGCGTACGCTAATTTGGTGACAGGTGTGCTCGGAGGTCCACGACGCATGAACATGTGCATCGCTCTGGGGAAGATGCTCGATTGATTCATAATCGCAATTGGTGCAAAGTCCAGTGGTACGTTGAGTCGATGTGGTTGACCAGAGAAACGAAAGAAAGCTAAGGTGGTGGGGACCGCGCACGGACGTTGATTATATACCTATCCGCCGTCTGCATCGACCAGACGTCAATAACGGCCAACAGCCTTGCAAAGTATCACGCTGGTACCAGTGCAACTAATACCCTGAGCGCATCATCTAGCACAATATCGAACTACCCGTGTATTCGCCTACTGCCTCGAGCCTTCCTAGCCATGCCGCCACGCACTCAAACTAAAACACGATCGACGACTTCTTCTTCTTCCCCTTCTTGCTTTTCTTCTGCGCCGCACTTCCCTCATTCGCCCCGGTAGCCTTCACGGGCACTTTATCTTCAGCTTCATCTATGACATCTACCGCTGTCTCTCCTTGCATCACCGAGTCGGAGCGCTTGTGCACTGGCCGCTCAGACACATCGATATCGCTAGGCAATGGCACCGCGTCCGGCGCTTGGTCTTTCAATTTATGGTACGTTTTGCTGCTCTCATAGCCGAGTTCGTCCGTGAAGGATTCAAGGGCTTCGGCGGTTTCGATTGTGGGCTCGATGTCTTCGAGCTTCAAGGTGTCCTCCACCGGCGGGTCGCGAATGTCCGTGGTCTCTACATTAGATAGCTTGGGCGGCGATTCGCATGTGGCAATCCCTGATGGGAGCTCTCTCGCCGCTTCGGAGCTCTGTATGTCGCTCGGTGCGGCTTCTTTGAGCAGCTCACGCTCTGGCTCGACAACTGGTGTGACCTCCGGGAAGAGGGTCTCCGCTGTAGGACCTGATGACTCTCCCTCCAGAGCTTCCGAAACCACTGGCATCTGAGCGAATTTGCTCATGACCGTCTTCCACACGACTTGCAGCAGCCGAGTATTACCCTCGACTTGAGTGATGAAGTCGGCACGTCTGAACGGCTCCGGGTCTTTAGCCATTGCGCTTCGCACCGCGCCTTCGAGATACGACGGATACCACGTCTCATGCTCAGGTAACAGTCGGAACGCATCGTTCTTCGCTATGACCAGGACATCAGAGATGGCCACCTCTTCACCAAGTGCCACGACCTTCTCCTTTGCCAGCTCAGCAAGAGCGGGAAGCTCGTAGCGCACGGCAGCGCAGTACACGCAAGTACCGAGCCTGTAGCTATCTAGCATCGATTCCGAAGAGGCCAGCACATTCTCATATCTATTCGTATATAAAAAGTGCACCAAGGCGTGTGCCGTCGCCTCGTCGATTTCCGGTAAACACACATGCTGCTCCGCCATACTAAACGGATCGTACTTTGCAGCCAGCACCGCACTCTTCGCGAAATAATGGCCATGCACACTAAAGGGCGTCGCGCTCGCACCGACCCGCAAGACGACTATCTCCGCGTCGGCGTACGGTCTTCGTACGTATCAGATGTAAGCTTAAGGCACTGTACGAATGCGTTGACGAGCTACTCACGATCTGAAGCTCAAATCGATTCCTGGCTTCAACATCTCCGTACTCTCCGCATACGCCACTGGACGCAACGGCCGTCGAAGCCGTCGATATCTCTTCGCAGCACCCACTTCACTGCCTGTGCCCACATGCTCGTCCAGAGATTGAAACAAGCTGTCGATGTCGCTGGACGGCGCAATAGTCGAGTTATCGCTGACCGACATGTTTGATGAGTCCTGGCGAGCACACACACAACACTTACTGGACACATGTTATATCTTCAAACCCAACGCACGACAAACTGAGGCTTAAAAAGATGTGCGCTGGCCTCTCGTTCAAAGAGCGCGGGGTATGCATGCTGCTCTGCTCTGCGTTGTTAGGAATCAATTGGATGGGCTTCTATCATCCTTGTGGGTGCGAGCGGGGCACTGGTCAGCCTTGTGGGTTTGGCTTTATGATGCAGGCGAATGGTGCTGACAACGAGCGACTTTCGGTGAATTTGGGCTTGGATAGTTCTCGATTGGTAGCGGTTGAGCCGTGTGTCAGCTCGCGTGCATTGATCGGTATGCCGATGGTTGGGCGGGTGGGCCAATGGTAGTGGTGAGTCGCGTTATTGCTTGGAGACGGAGAATGACGCGTGTATTGAGATGCGCGTGTTGCCTGAGGAGAGATGGGACTTTGGGTATATAAGCTTGATGTGAAGGTGGGCAGATTTCCCACGCATTCAGACAACGCATGTCTTGCCACAGCCTACACATCACGAGCATGAGGAAACCCAGTTCTGACAAGGTAGATATACATCGACTTTGGAATCACTGGATTGCTGATACACGATTTACATAGCTATGGTATCCTCGCCTCAATCTACATCCGCCCCCAACCAACCCTCTACCCACCCCACCTTACAAGCTCTGAAACGGCACATTCAACCTCTCCCGTCTAACCCTCTCCCTCTCCCTCTCCCTCTCTCCCCTTTTCCTCCCCTCATCCCCACTCCTCTCATCCTCACTCGGCCCCTTCTCCTCCACCATAACACCCGAGTTTCCCCCCGAACTAGCCGGCCTCCCCGCACTGCCTCCACCCTCGCTTCTCGTGGGACTCAGGCTCCTGAGTCGCTCGATTGGGATGCGCTTTTGCATCTTGCTCGCAGCCGTGGGATCCAGCTCCGCGATAGCAACCGGCGTGGCTATGGCAAGTAGTTCGCCCACAGCAGTAAGTTCCTTGCTCTCGAATGAGCTTCGTGAAAAAGGCGTGTCTGTTGGTGGCGGTAAAGTCGCTGGGACGTTGGTCGTGTGCATAATCGGCAGGTCCATGAGCCAGCGCCGAACAAGCCATTGCTTCGTGCGGCTCCAGACGCCGAATTCTTCCGTAGCCGGGTCGCGCTGTGCGGGCTTCAACTTATCAGGACTAAACCATTGATTCACAAGGCGCCACTTGAGCGCGTTCCACCATCCAATAGGCACAACACCAGCCCGCGGACCCCTCCGCGTCCATAGCGACGAGTGGTCCGTGGCAAGTTCGTGGTACAGAGCTTCGTATACGCCTCGGCGCAGGGGGTTCTGCCGCGATGTCGATAGGCTGTGCTTGACGGCGTACCAGAGGATCATGACGGCTGCCAGGATCGGGATGGAGGCTATGAACCAGTATTTGATGGGCGGGTTGTTCTCGAAGGTGTCGACGTTCATGCCGAAGAAACCGACGGTGAAGGTCAGGGGTAGGAAAATGAAGGTGATCCAGGAGAGGCGCCACATTGAGAGGCCGAGTTGGAGCGAGTGCCGCGAGTCGCGGATGCCGACTGATTTGTACATTAGGTCGGATAGCCCGCTTGTTGGGACTATGATGTCTCGGTCCCATTGCTGGGTCAGTTTGTCCATTTCGTCGGGCACGGTGCCTAGCCAGGGCTCTTGATCTTTCGGATCGCCTGACGCTAGGTCGTGCAAGATACCACGCATTTCCTTGATCAGATCCGCGTGGATGTAGAGCACACGTTCCACTTTCAACCACTGCGCACTGTTCTTCCATAGCTCTGGGGCTCGAGACTCGTCGGCAGGATTATCATAGACTAGCACATTATCAGACACGCAGCTAATTTGTAGTTGTATAAAAAACTCACTCTTATCCTCGAGGATACCCACATGCGTCTCGCACGCCGCTACGAATCTAGTCCAATTGTACGCCAGGGCTTTGAAAACGTCCTTCAGTATGAAGTCCATACATTCAGTCACCAGAGTTTCGTCGCTTTCCATGTCTTCCCTGGGTAGATAGAACGTCAATCGACGCCACCTCGACTCCAATTCCTGCCGCGCGCCAATAAGCGTATCCCTGACCGAGCCCGACTGCGAGTTCTCGAAGATAATAATGGTATTGCTGTTATCAAGCGTCCTGAGCTTGGGGATGTACTTATCCTTATTCACATTCGCATCGAAATTGCCATACGACTTCTTCAAGCGCTGGTACTGTTCGTACTCCTCCTCGTCGTAAGGATTCGGTATGTCAGGATCAACGGCACGGCCAGGATTGCCGTCGTTGAGCTGAACGTATACCGAGAGCCGCTGAATGTAGACGTCGAAGCCGTAACACGGTTGGTCGGTACTGTCGTAGTGATTGAGCTCAAACATAGGCTTCACGCCGGGCGGATCGATCGATGCTCGCGGATAGTGCTTCAGGTAGTCACAGCCAAAAGACGCGCGGCTGATTCCTCTCCACGGATCGCGCTGCGTCCTGAAGGTCTTACCAGCGAGGACAGGCTTCCCACCGCGCTGCTGTGGCTTCTCGTACCGCGCCCATCTGCCAAAGGAAGTGCCCACAAGATCGTCCGATCCGTCGATATTGAACTTGCGCAGAAAAAAACGTGTAGCCCAGCTCGCATTTTGCACATGTATAACCCTCAGCGCCGCTTGAGCCGAGAGATCCTCCTTGCGATAGAAGCGGCGCAGACTATCGATGTCGCAGAACTCCTGGGCCACAATCTTCTTCCTGCCTCTATCCGTGTGCTCTTTGGCGACATAGTCAATCAACAGCACGCGGCCATGTGACCATGTTTCCTTCGACCACTGTTCTTTCCACTCAATGTTTGGACTGTGTTTGCGACGATGGCCGAAGCCAGACGGGCCTTTGCGCGCGCGCTCGGCGTGTATCGAGCTCTGGGAACTTGTGCGCTCAAATGTGGGTCTGTCGTATGCGCTGAAGGAGCGTGGTGGTGCTGTCGAGACTAGGTCAGCGCTTGCTACATATTCCCGTGACGCTATAAGGGCGGCTCACCGTCCATCGTGGGACTCGGGCTGGTCATGGGCGGCGCGCCACTCGCCGTGTCTTCCACCGTGATAGGCGGCGGTGGATCGCTCTTCGACCGGTGCAGACTTGAAGCCATGCTACTTATCTAGGCTCCTCTGCGTGGCCAGCGAATTTGCTGGGTCTGGGAAGCTTGTCGAAGCTTGAATCGCTCGCCAGCGAAGTGCAGGAACGAACGACGATGTGCGACTGTGCACGAAATTGCAAGCAAACATCGGGGATGATACCATCAGCATCAAGGCTGCCAGGCGCATTCGTCGCCGCCATAGTGGAGCCTGGTAAGCCTTACACACGGCATAGAGAGGCGCAAGGGTGGCAGTCATGAGGCTGGGGTCACGCTCATCGTGTTCGGCATCGAACTTCCGGTGTGTTGCGCTAGCTTCAGCCTTACGACTGAGCACATACAAGATCAACACTGAGGGTGGGACTTCGCAGACACGTGCACATAAGCTGAACTTTACTAAATGTGTCTCGAGAGGCGGAAGCAAGTTACATTAGAGTCGTTATTGCTCTTTTGTATGATCCATTCGATCCAACCGGCCAATATCGCCGCTATGTACGTGATAAACCATGACCTCCACAGCGCGAGCTATTAAGTCTTGTATGCGAATGACAGTATGTGAAATGTATGCGAGTAATGTGTAAAAGAAACGGCGGTCGTAAACTCATGTCGAGGCGCCAAAACACGCTTGTAGTGGGTATAGCAATGAGATAATCAGTATGAACAAATGCCAACGGAAACGGCAGTGGTGCTCGCTACCAACGCCAGTAGCAGGAACAGGATGTGTTAGGTCGAAGTGTCGGATAATTCACACAGGCGGCTGCGTCTGGCAATCTCTTCGTCAGACAACGCAGCCAGCCAAAGACATTTGCTGATGATGTGTGGTTCGACCTTGAAGGTGTATTTGGAGCTGGCTTCGAGGAGCCGTAGAAGGCTCTTGACGATCGTGGCGGCAGTGTGATGTCGTTCGAAATTGACAAGTCGCTCACCGTCCACCACTGGTGCATCGATGAAGGCGGGCTTCTGCGCATTATAGATGAGATCGCGGGTGTAAATTCCTGCTGGCAGTCAGAATTATACATAGTAAGCAGACATGCTCGACCTACCAATGAAAGGAATGCACCCATCATCCACCGTTGCAGTCTCCATCTCAAGGCGTAGATTATGGAAGTTCCTCAAAGGCTGCACAATGGCCTCGAGATCTTTCATGACCTGCATTTCAGCTGCAGGGACTAGGGCCCATGTCTTGCGAAGCTTCGATACATCGTTCGAGATGAGGGCGATAGCGATCTGGTACATTGTCGCGTAGTTTCGGAGCCGACGAGCGTGATTCGCGATGTGAATGTACTTGACGATGCATCGGGCACGTTCCTGTGTGTCTTCGGTGAGTATGCACTCTGACACAACCCATTTGACAACAAGGTTGAAGCGAGCAATGACAACGTCCACGCCTCGTGCCTCTTCAGTGCGGAGATAGTGGACCCAGTCTCGGATCTGGGGCGACGATTGCTTCCATCGCAACTCAATCAATTCTTTCCAGTCGATCTCATCCAGTGCGTCTTTTTCAACGACAGTGAATTGTTGAGCCAAGACTTCTGAATCATATGCTAGAACGAATGGCATGTGAGTCGCGCGTGTTGTCGACTTTTCTGGCTGACTGTAGGGCTCCGTTGGCGAGTCTACCTTGTGGATGGGTGATCCATAACCGTGATTAGGACGCGACACTGTGGGACTAAGACCTGGGGTCGGAAGGCCGCGTTCGAAGACGGTAGGACTGGGAAGCATGTTATTGGAGCGGTGCGCAGTTAAGGGTGGTGTCGGCGGATGTCGCATCGGATGTGGTTGGATGTCTTGTGAGCCTCGCTCGACAGTTGCTGGTTCTTCGTCGAAGAACGACCTTACGCCGTGGCTAGTGCCATCTGATCTTCCACCTATTGTCTCCATATCACTCAAGTCTTCGTCCTCATCGAGCAGGAAAGACTCGCGAGGCCTTGATCCGTTAGGTTGCGTAGCACCAGCGGGAATGCGGTTCATGCTGTCCGTCCTGACGATGTATTCAAGCGATGAATTTGATGACACAGCCGTGGTCGTGACATGTGCGGTTTGGGGGCTTCTGCTATCAGCCAGCTGCAGCGGCGACGGCTTCGCCGATGATCGCATCGTGTCTAGGGTGCCCGTCTGGTCAGTGTTCATGATGTCACTGAGACCGCGATCAAGCAATGGTATGGATGAGTATGAGTCTTCAGATCCTCCTTGTGAGTTTACGACAGGCATACGATGCCTGAAGTTCTCAGCAGACAGTCGATACATATCCTGTTCGTCTTGAGCCGGAGGAGCAAGCGGTCTGTGTAAGACGTCATCGGTGTTGTCGTGTGTGTTGAAATCGGAAGGATTGCCTGAGCGGGCGTATTTCTTGGGGGCGCCGGTTGGCCTGTAAACTTCAACCTCAACTGTGGTTCGCCGGGAGTCGCTGGCGGGAGAGTGTTTTTCGTATCGCCCTTCCAGTTTCATCAAGGCAGACTCAACTCCACCTTCGTCGTCCGTATCATCTGGCAGAGCTGCAAGTTTGGCTACCTCAGCCTCAAACGACGGTCGAAGATTTGGTTGCGATGAGTGAGTATCCACTAGTGATATTGACTTCTTTGCTGTCGCTTCTGGTTCGGGCGCTGACTCAGGCTCGGTTTGCTTTGCACGTAGACTAGGTGCTCGTGAGGAGTTGATGGACGGCGCAGGACGAGAAACGAAGGAGTTGGCTACGGAATGGGTGAGGTTGGACACCGAACCAGTTGAATGAGGGCGCTGAATGTATTCGAGATCGTGTACATTGTCCGCAGCACGGAGGTCGCCGCCTGGACGTCGCCGCAGTTGACGTGTAGGTGCAGCGGACTCAGCCGCAGGTTGATCGAGGAAGAAGGGATCGTTGTTCGAGGACATGGTTTGAAATGTGGCTACACTGTCCTGACCGCGCCGCCGACTCAGTAGACTGTTGTATGAAGCATGTCGTCGGAGCGACGTCACGCGGGCCAGGGAAGTCTTCGTAGATCCGCGCCGTCTGAACGAATGCATCTGCTCCGGTTCTCGCCCTTCTGACATCGATCTTCGCTGTCTTGCTGGGGGGCGTTGTACGGACATTCGTGACTGACGCTGTGCATCAAGACTCGCAAGGGGCTCTTGATCGTTGTATTGCGAACGTCGGGCCACGTTCATGCCACCATACGTGGTTTGTTCATCAATGGAGATTTTCATCTGGTGACCATCTGTCGGTTCGGTCTCATCCTCTGCCGGTTCTTGAATTGGAAGCGCGCCAGACATTGTGGGAAGAGGTGGAGCACCGGTATCATCGATAATAAGGATACTCTTACTACCAGTAGTGATGTTGCTGTGTATTCTGGGATCATAGCGTCGAGTGGACCCGCCTTGTTCATCTGAGACTGGAGTACCTCGTTTGTCGAATTCGAATTCAAATCCTCCTAGTTCCGGCGGACTCGCACCGTGCTGATGTTCGTCTCCATTCTCCATCTCTTCCCTCACTGCTTCTCTGAAGCTGTCGGCGACCTGAGAAGCCAGTAAGTCAATACGCACTTGCGGTCGACCGCGAGTATTCCGACGTTTTTGAACTCCAACAGAAGTTGTGGAAATGGGACCTGAGCTTGATGAGTGTGCCGATCGAGGCTGTCGATGTTGTGCCGCGCTGCTGAGATACGGAGGTGGACCAGCTGCTTGCCTAGTGCTGAGCGCTCGCCGGACGCTGCCAAATATCTTTCTCATCCCTGGGCTACTAGGCGGCAATGGTCGTACTGTATCTTCAGTGACGATATTTTCATTCCCGAGCTGCAGATGGGAGCGTGCGTTTCGTAGACTTTTTAGTTCGACGTACGGAGAACCTGGCTGGAATAGGCCGCCGCGCACGAGAGTTCCTGGCAGGTTTGATACTATGGACGCGGCCGATTCCGGTGATGAATGCTTGGGCAGCGAAAGTGGCACTCGGCTGTCTCTCAGCGCATCGGAGAAGCTACCACTTCGTTTGTGTGCATGCGATGGTTTATTGGTCTTCTTCGTTGAGGTTGTCTGCTGCGGAATGGCAGCTAATCGAGCAGTCCCGGCCGGGACAGGATGTGGATAGAGCGGCAGATCAATGGCCGGATCTGCCTTGTTCATACCGCGCATGGGAATGGAGCAGGACAAGACGTGCATACTCTGCTCACTTGCGGGTGAAAGAGGTACAGGGGCGGTGTCGTACTCACGAGAGGGGACATAGGGTGAGCTCAGTGAGTTCTGAGGTGTATGACGAGCTCGCTGGGCCCATTCCATATGACGGCTGGCGAACAGATCGCTTGGATTGGACCCTGTCGTCTCCTTTGTGTCGCGTGCGCCTGGATGCTTGGGAGTCATGGGTGTCTGTGCAATGTGCGCGTATTCCTCGTCAGAAGCTTGTGACCCAGGCTGACCGCCCGGAAGAAGTTCTTCGTCGGCGGAACCCTGGGCTATGCCATCCTCCGCCTCCCAGTACATTGCGCAGGTGCGTCTCCAGCATTTCTTGAGTTCCCCAACGATCTTGATATCACCACCGCCACCGTCTTGTCGGTTCCGCAGGTCACTGTAGAGGCTGTTCACGAGATCGCAAAAGAAGGTGCGCAACTTGTACATCGGCACAAAGTCGTCCACGAAGTAGTTCAGGATCCAGTGGCGCAGCGCGACAAAGGTCCGGACGCGAACTATACGGCCAAAGTCGTCCTGTCGATCTACAGCCCATCGGAGCCGGGAGATGAGATACGCCACGAGGTCTCTTGTGCTGACGAAAGCACGGAATGTGAGGAAGAAGTCCGAGAGCAGTTCGTAGTCGAGGAAGCTTGGAGAGGTGATGTGCGCAACGAGTCGCGAGGGAGTGGCTGCGAGGATTTCGCCGGTCGAGGAGAAGCGCACCACTGCACTGTCATCTGGATTGGTGGTGAGCGCGTCGTACAGTCTCGGCCCGATTGGGAGGTGCGACACACGCGCAGAGGAAGGCGCGGACGGGGGCAAAGGCGGCCGTTCCATGGTGGCACGGTATCGGTGTGGGATGGGTGAGTAAGCGTCTGAATGTGGCCGCGATGAGAGGAAGGATTGGGTGTTGGCCCGTGGGGTGAGTAGAGAGTTGGCAAAGTCCTCGGTCGCTGAGGTGCGTGTATAGACGGAACTGCGCAGATCAGGTGTCCCAAGTGTGCTGAAGCGCGGCGTGCCCAGCTTGTATGTGGGGATGGGGACTTCGAGCAGTGGGTAAGACGACGTGTCAGCCGTCTTTGGGCGGCCAAAGGGGGCGCGCTCTATCACGACCTTGAAGGTGCCCGGCTCGTTGCTGAGCGACGTGATGGTGTGCTCGTCGACGGTCGAGAAAGAGAGCGAGCGCGCGTGTGGCGGCGCCCGCGAGGCTTGGGGGAATCTTGCGAGTGAAAGTCCCTTCGAAGCATCGTCTACTCCCCGTAGAGCTGGCAGCGGTGGCGGCGGCGTGGGCTCGGAGCGTGGAGTGCGTGATCCGTACAGACTCGGCTCCCACTCATTGCTCGTCGGTCGGAGGTGCGCGTCGAGCGTGGCGCTGTCGGGCGGCGTCTGGGGCGAGGGGAAGATGAAGGGCTCTGGCTGTGGGAGGTTGCGCTGGTTCCCCGGGCGGACGGTGGGCCTGTGTAGTCATGGTGTCAGTGGTGTGGTGGTCTCTTGTGGGGTGCGTCACACGGTCTGTAGGAGACGGCGTTGGTATGTCTTTAGGAGGACATCATTGGCTTCAGTCGCTCCTTCCACTGAAGCATGCTCCTTCCACTGAAGTCGGCTCCTTCCTCATCGTGAAGCTTGGCACCAGGATGACGAGATATAGACAGCCTACGTACCTCAGATACAGCCGGCCCCCGTAAACATTCGCGACCGTGTATGACCTCCCCGCGGCCGTCGAGTTGCTCGTCAAGGTGTCGATCGTGCCGCTGCTGGCCCCACGTGCCCTCGTCCTGCTCTTCAGCTGCTCGCGGCTGTCTTTGACACGGCGAAGGCGGCGCTCATCGTGAACGCGTCGAGTGGTCGTGTCTGCACTCTGCATGCCCGCTACGACTTGGTCGCGGTGACCATCGGCAGCAGGGCTCCCTGGTGGGCCTGTCGCATCATGCTGCAATAATGCCGGTAAGAACATCCTGCCCCATCACGAAGCGCGCCCGTAGCACTGTGCCGGCCAGAGTGGTGGTGTCAGACACGTGATGGCAGCATGTCCAGCGATTCTGTGCAGCGTGCAGTCATCTCAGTCTGGCGAGCGACAGGAAGAGGTGATAACGGCGTGGTAAGTAGTAGTGCACGTTATTACCAGCCTTGTCGCCAATCCCAGGTGCGCCGCAATCGATGGACGACACCACCAGTCAGCGCCTAGGCCTGCGATTCGACTAGGATTGAAGCCCAAGCCGACGTGCGCTATCCTCTCTTCAGCCGAGTCTGCAATGCGCCGTTGCTGGCACTGGCTGGCTATTTCGTGGCCGGGCGCACTGCGCAGCCTGTCTGCATGCTCGCATGTTTACATTTGGCGGCGCAGTGTTTGCAGGGCGTCATCATATTTTCTTCTCTACCATGACACTCCCGATGGCAGCGGGCCATCCGTCAAAGCACCCGTCACCGGCCGCAAGAGCTGCTGCATTTTCAACGAGCCCGTCAAACTTAGTTTGATAGCTCACACCAGGGCCTAGCTGCATCGTTCGGCGAATGCAAACACGACTAACTTTCGACGTTCGCAGCGGCTTCTGGGATCAACGTTCCGACGAATGCCACTCCCCTCGCGGCCTCAAAGGCTGATCCCAGAGGAAGACGCAGCAATTCAAGATCACAGCAAATGCGGCACAGTTCTTCAAGAGGGAGTCATCATGATGTGCGCCGTTATAGCATTTCCAGTATATTCGTACTGGTAGCGCTCATTGGCCGCCTCACTGCTACACAAGCCAACCGTGTGCTTGTGCCTCAAACGGAGGAGACCCAAAAAGGACGCAAACAACGCTGTTCTCCGCGGTAAGGAAAGCCATGCGACATTCTATTACCCTCCCTTTGACGACGCGTTTGTCAATATTCCCCCGACTCAGGCCAATCTACACAGTAAGGTTCACTCTACACATGCACCCCTCACAAACGGTTCCGGCCCGATCACAATGGCGTTAGGCACGGCTGTGTTGCCTGCTGCGATGGCGCAAACCTGCACGACATGCGCATGTGGCTCGAGATGCAGTCGTGATCCGCCCGACGTTGCCGAATTCGTGTAAGGCTGAGGATCCAGTAGGTGAAACAGATTATATAGCCCTCGGATTATGATCATGTTGCAGGAGTCATTCTTGTATCAGAACAAGGGAGGGTAGGAGAGTGTATCATCAGAGAATCAGGAGAATTCCAAAGCAACACCACAAGCCGAGCGCTCGGAAAATAGTCACCTCCAGGTACTCACCACGAAAGTTCCCTTCAAACCACATTGGTGCGAACCCTACACTCCTAGTAAGGATACGCATGCGCTTCCTCCTCGCGACTCAGATCCAATCCAGCATCGACCTGCTCCTGATGCATCTTATCCAGATACTCCAACAGCACATCTCCGTATCTCTCCTTGCCCTTGTACCTGCTCACGTCGTCGCCCCAGCTCCTGATGGCGCTGGCCAGGCGATATGGCACATACGGCTCCTTGCAGATATCGGTGATGGGGTGGAAGTACGTTCGGATAGTGAAGACGACACCGCCGGATCGAGGCAGCCTAGAAATTTGATTAGAATCAACACTGTAATCGACTCAAACAAATAAACGCAGCCACCCTCAAGTCCAAAAACAAAAACATACCTCCGCAGACTCTGCCTCTCACTCCTAAACCAATGATGCTCAATCGCCTTATCCTTCTCCGCCGTTCCCCACCCAATCCCCTCCCCAACCCCATCCTCACGCCCAATACTCTCACTCCACGCCAACCCCCCATCCACCTGAATAAAGTAATTACTCCTCCCCACCAACCCCTGTGGCTTCATTCTCCTAAAAAAACCCAACATGCCCTTCTCCAGCTTCTCCTTGAAGCCCGGTACATCCCCACTCGTGTGGATTTCGCTGAGCGGCATGCCAAATTTATCTTGCAGGCGCCAGAAGCCCGCGAGCAGGATGCAGCCTGCGAGGAGGTAGTACTGTCCGTCCGGGCGTTCGAGCATGATGGCGATATCGTCTTGGATCATGCGTGCGGCTGTGGCCATTGGGTCTTCGGGCAGGGGGTGGGATGTGATGTTGAATACTTCGTTGGTGGCGAGGTTGGTCATGCCGTTGCTCGTACGGCGGTACAGAGTCGGATACCGCGCTGGTAGATAATCTACTAGTTCATGTAGGAGTTCTAGGGCGGCGGCGTATGCTTCGGGGGCTGTGCGGCAGCACTGCGTCCCGCGGTCTTTGATGCGGCGCGCTTTTAGGGCGTGGGTGGAAGTGTAGGCGTTGTCGAGCTCGATCCAGTCGTCCCAGTGCAGTGTGCGCAGGCCCATTGTTATGTTGTATTTGGGGCCGTGGCGGAAGGGGCGGTAGGGGAGGGGCTTGGTGTGTTGGAGGGACCAGTTGGGGTAAGGGGGTGGGGTTGGGCGTTTGAAGGATTGGGGTGGCCATACTGTGGTTGTTAGTGTTTGTTCGTGGTGAGAGTGGCCGTCTGTGTCTAAGCATGGGTATGTAATACCTCCAAATGGTCGCTCTGGCGCTTTGAATGGCGAGCGCTTCTCGAGATTGGGTGTGCTTGGTGGCGTGTCTCCTTTGCGATCGCGGAGACGTCTGGTCAATGTGATGGCAAGCCATGTGGTGGTAATGATCACCAGTACGGCGTAGAGGGCAGCTTTGGGATGGAAATCATTGTCACGGATATTCGTGCCGAAGTTGGTTTTTGCTTTCGTGTACACAGTCTGTAATTTGTGACAATGTTGCCATATGGCTTGACTGAGTTGTTCATGGTGTTGTTGCGCTCTCTCTCGGAACTGGTCCATCTGCAACCCAAATCGCGATCCAAGCATGACCATGATGGATAGACTGTGAAACTTTGCAAACAGTCTCAACCGTGCAACGAAATTTATGAAGAAAGGAGTTGAAGAAGGTTAAAAGGCGCCTTGATGGGGGGCCATCGATGTTTGTCCTCTATCCATGCCGCCCTGCTACAATACACACGCCTAGACATTAGATGCGATAACGCGCTCACAGGATTCCTTGATGCAAGCTGTAGTGTGGGGTCTTGACATGTGCAGTGCCGTCAGTGTTGTTTATCTCACTGGGCGGGGGATTCGACTGCCCCACTTGGTTAGTCCATGCCCTTTTCAAGAGACCTAGCACCTCTAGAGATCCTGGTCCCATGCGATAGGCCACTGAGATCATTGCTCGAAGTAACAATGGGCGATAGATAAAGGTTGTGCGTTGATGTACGTCTATCAGATGAGCTATAGCTCGTCCATTCGTGTTCACCAAGCCAATGACACTTCCTGCTGCATTACAACGTCTCGGTCTCGTAATCTCTGCTCAATTGTCAAGGAGTAGGGAATACCAGATCACGGGTTCGAAGGTTGTACTGTGAGCCGTCGGGCGGGGCTACCTGCAGAAGTCACAAGACGATGCTCGTTCTGGCCATATCTATACACCTCATGCATGCGTAGCTTTGCCTCTTCCTTTGCGTTGCAGGAGACAATAGTCGCCCCACTTCCGACGAAATCGCTCTGGAATGAAAGGTAAATCCGGAATATACACGAGGCGACCCAGCAATGACGTCTGCGATGCATCGAGGAACGACGCGCATTTCAGCTTCTCCCAGTGTGATGAGTCGGATATGTAGTCTGGCTCCAAGGTTGTCGGCATTGCAGAAGGCAGGTGAGAGTCGATCAAGAATTCGCAGTGGCCAATGTCGGTGTACTTGCCGATGTCCTCTACGTTCTCGTCATTCATGCCGGGAGGAACAAGCCACGTGCCGGGAAATAGTCCAAAGCCCACCTTGGCTTCACTGAACTCACCGGGTAGTAAGCCAGAAAACTCGCTCTTGATGAACTTGGCGTGCACACCCTGTGGTAGGGCGAAGGACGACGGGAACCGATACCACTCTTTTCCTAAACATACAACGTCTCCAGGGACAGCGACTCCGGGATTGTGGAGAGGCTTGTAGATACTCAACGGGGCGGAATAAGCAGAAAAGATTCCCACTGTACGCAGCATGCCAACGTTGAAGGACAATAGAAGCGGAATGCTGACAAGAGCAAGCTTGAACGATCCAGGAATCTTGCTAACAAGGCGCTGAGGATCGGTCGAACCGAAATTCGCCAGGATAATGTGTAGTGAGATTGCAGCGTTGAGCGCCAGGGCCGGGTATGCTGGGTACATGAAACGCTCCTCTTTGTGTGGTTGGGCCGAGAAGATGGCGAGCCATAGATAGAATGGGCTAACGAACACCATGCTTCGCAGCAGTGTCTGCTTTGACACGACCTTTTGCAGGACGACGTGCTGAATAAAGAGCAGTGGCAATGCAGCTATGGCGAGGAAGAACCAGACGTTGAAATTCAAGGTGAGGTTGCGAAAATAGAAGTGCCATGGCTCTACGCCATAGATGTCAGGTCCTCGACTCCCACCACTGAACACATTGTAGAGGACGATGTTGAGAGGGACACAGACGAACTTCTTGTAGAAAAAGGAGTCGATCGCTGTCTGGACGGCAAGTACAACCAATGATCTTGCGGTACCGTTGAACATGCGTCTGAAGCCGTCAGATATGTCGCCAGTCACGGTGGCCAGAAAGACCTCTTCAGCGATGAAGGGCAGCACCAGTGCACCGGCGAAGGGCCAGCCGAGGGTGGCTCCGATACCAAACCACATGATGCCCTGCGCTGTCTTCATGCCCTTGGTCCAGTCCATGAAAGCGGAGAAGCCCAGCATGGTGGTGTACATGGCAAAGCTTGAGGGCAGGTAGGCAGGTGCTGCGTGGTGCATGCCCGGGCTGAGGATGAGAGCCATGGCGAAGAAGATGGCGACCTTGGGATGGACCGTCTTTGCTATGGCGGCATATAGTCTTGACTGGCACAGGGCACAGGCGAGCCCCAGTGCTATCCTGAGAGAGTAGAATTCGCCTGCCTTGGGCCGGTCAAACTCGAGCAATTTTACGGGAAGCGCAGCAAGCCACATCAGCAGCGAGTGCAGGCTGGTGTACGTCCAGCTGCGGATGGCGTACTCGGGCGAGTACTCCCACGTCTGCAGGCCATAGCCGTGGTTGAGGTAGTGGGTGGGCTCCCAGTAGTTGAAGACCTCGTCGCAGTCCTGGATGGGTGCGAAGAGGGCAGCGATGGTGTTGACAAGGGCGAAGACGGCGAAAGCATTGTTGGGGTGGGGTTCAGATCTCTGCTCTACCGGGACGTAGGGAGCAGGATTTCTGAGGGATATCAGCTTGCGCAGGTATAGACTACAAGCCATGTATGGCAGGTAATACAATGTGTGTAGTCAACATTTGAATGCACCGCATACAGTCACCTGACTAGCACAATGACAAGGAACAGGACTCACCTCCGGACTGCGTTTGCCTTGACCATGGTGCTTCACCGCAGTCTACACTCAGCTTGCAGTTTATTATTGTGAAGTTGCTGCGAAGCCTCGGGAACGCGATCGCCCCGTCCGTAGGGCTGCTGCACGCACCTGCCTCCTGCCAAGGCGCTAACTTAGCCGCGTCTGCATCTCGAAAAAGGACACTCCTGCTTTCACGCACCGGCACGTAAAGCAAAGCAAAGCAAAGAAGTGCACATAACACGGCAGCCACGGTTGTTTTTGAGACCCGCGTGCATCATACACAAATATACTGCAGGAGGAGACAGAACATGTCAGACTCGCTGGAACCGCCTGCCAAAAGGGCGCGGCTGGATGCGGATTACGGCGCTGAGCTCGACGCGCCGGGCTCGCCTGTCGATGACATGGACGACGACTTCTACGACACTACGCCCGCAAAGCCGGCAGCGCAGGCGGGAGCAGACGGCGGGCGCGCGTCGCTGTTTGCTGCGGATGCGACAGCGCCAGCGAGCTTCACCCTCCCTGGACTTGGCGGCCCATCAAAAGGCGAGGCCCCGGTCGCGCAGCCCACATCGCAGGCCACGGGCGCAAACCATGGCGGTGACGGTGACGCAGCGCCTTCTGAGGACGGCGAGCTGTCTGACGCGGGCGACCTATATCGTGAGCAGAGTGCCGTAGAGCCCGCTGCGGCCAGTGACGTGCACGCCCAAGGGTCCAGCGCACCCACGTCTGCCGCTGCGCCAGGCGCTGTTACAGACGCTGCTCAGCCTGAAGCGAGCAACGAAGATGACAGTGCCGACGACCTTGCGCTCGCCATCACCAACGGGCTCGCTGAGCAGGACGGCAAGGCCGGATTTCTGCAGGCGGCAGAGGCCAACAAAGACAACAAGAACGCCGAGTGGCAGCTCGACTCGGATGCCTCAGACTCAGACTCGTCCGACTCCAGCTCTGACTCCAGCTCAGACGCGGAGGGCTCCGACGACGGCGAGCTACTTGACCCCGAGGAGCAGATCCGCTTGCTGATGGCAGAGGTCGCCGACGAGCCCAGTGCGACCAAGACCAAGGTCAAGACGATCAACGAGGTCGAGGAGAAGTTTGAGAAGCCCGACATCACCGTGACAGCAGAGACCAAGATCACCGAGCTCGGCACGGTCGAGTCCGTTGTAGAGAACATGGTGCTGATCAAGGCCAGCGTGTCCGGTGACTGGCGGGTGCTCGAGTCTGGCTCTGCACTGTGTCTGCAGGACCGCACCGTCATTGGCAAGGTCTCTGAGCAGATCGGCCGCGTTGAGGACCCCAAGTACTCACTGGGCTTCAACGACCCCGCAGAAATCACGACTATAGGCATCGCAAAAGACACGCCCATCTACTACGTGGACGATCACTCCACCTTCGTCCTCACCGAGCCCCTGCGCATGCAGAAACACACCGATGCATCCAATCTCCACGACGAGGAGGCCAACGACGTCGAGTTCTCCGACGACGAGAAGGAGGCCGAGCACAAGCGCGAGCTAAAGTCCAAGAAGAGGGCCCGACAAGAGGACGAGCAGGCGCCACAGCCCGAGAAGCCCATCCCCACGGGACCGAAAGGGCACGTCGACGTCCCTTCCTTCTACCACTCCATGGAATACCAAGGCGGCGGGCTCAAGTACAGCGACGACGAAGACGAGGATCTCGGCATGTATAAGCCACTCGCCAGGCCCGACCACTTCGAGCAGATTGTCGGACAGGGCGCTCCGCTGGAAGATCGCAGCCATGTTCGTCGCGGCAACATGCGGGGCAGGGGCCCATGGGGCGATCGTGGCCGGGGCTTCCGCGGACGAGGTGGCTTTGGCGGACGAGGCGACTTTGGTGGCGGCCAGAACGACAGGGGTGGATCTGGTGGGGGACGGGGAGACCGGGGAGGCCACAACGGACGCGCTGATCAAGGGAACAGAGGAGGCGCACAAGGTGGCCGCAACGACCGCACATGCTATGCCTGTGGTCAAGTAGGACACCAGAAGCGCGAATGCCCTACCTTAAAGCCGCAGCTCGACCGCGGCAGACAACAGGAACAGCACAACCAACAGCAGGACAACCGCCAGAAGAACGGCCAACAGCAAGACAGCCGCTCTGCCATGTCTGCGTCGCCCGCACGACACCAGGACCGTGGCCAGTCCCAGCAGTCATCTCAACCGCAGCACTCGCCGCCAGCAAAGAGTAAAAACAAGAACAGAAAGCAGCGCCTCCGCGAGAAGAAGGAGAAAGAACGCGAGCAGCAACAGCAAAACCAGCAACAGCGCCAGCCGTCCCAGCAGCATGCTTCACCAGCTCCGACTGCTGCATCGAACGTCAACTCGTATGCCAATAACAGCACCGCAGGATGGCCGCAGCCCTACTCCAACTCACCACAGCCAGCAGCTGGATATGTGCCCCCTCCGCCACCGCCTGCAGTAGCTGCTTCCTACACTGCTCCCGCGCCCTATGTAGCACCAGTGCCATATGCGCAGCCGGCCCCTCCACCGCAGGGCCAACAACAACAAGCCAATTGGGCTGCGTGGGCTCAGTGGCTCCAGGTCGTTCAGACGATGCAACAACAGCAGCAGCCTCAAGCACACACCGCACCCCCGCCGCCACCCCCACCTCAGGCGCAACCGCAACCGCAACCGCAAGCTCAGTATGCCTACCCATACCAGCAGTATGGGCAGAACCCAGCACCCCCAGCGAACCCCCAGCAGCAACCTGATAACTCGCAGAACCTGCACGATATCCTTCGCTTGTTAGGACAAGGTGGTGGTCAACAACGATGAGACGGTGTGTAGCATGTGGTTGGTGGAGAGAATATTTATCGGTGCGACCGTATGTCAGGGTATTCATCACGCTAATCCTACAGGTCACAACTGTAGGGCTGACAAGATGAGATGCATTTTCCGGGGGTTCATATATGTATGATATTTGTAGCAGACTACAGGCGTTCGGCGCATGCTGATGGAGGCAATGTGCCCGTCTTGCTACACGGCGTTCAGTTGAGCCTGTCTTTAGATATCGAAACGATTAGTGGACTTGAACGTTTAAGCTTAACCGACTAGCCCTCACGCTAAAGAGTGGGTCATCATCCATGGATAACTGAGACGATCTGCACCCTGTTCACCTCGAATCGATAAACATAGTGTCGCAGAGACATGCAGTGTGCACTTGCTTATTGTTGCGAGTGCGGGTAAGATGAGATGGGCGGTGCCGTGTCGCTCGGTAGTGATGCTCCCGGCAATATAGATAGGCGGCAATCAGCGCGGCGGCACCCCAGACGTCGGATGTGCGGTTCGCGGGGTCAAGACAAGTAGCATCAAATATAGAAACTGTCTTTGAAGGGAAACGGCAGAGGGCAGGTCTCGTATAACGCAAATCGGCAGGTGGTGTGTCTGAACTGTGACGGGCGCTGCGGTGGTCCAGCTGTTTCCGGTGACAGAAACACTTGGTGTTGTATGTGCTGTTCTGGGCGTCCAGGTGCCTCTCGATCTCGCGCTGCGGCTTGGCGATGTTCTGAACGTACGTTAGCCTTTGGGCACGCTGCCGGTCCATCTGCAAGTCCACCTCGCGCCTGCAGCACGCAGGCCTCTCATCCAGCATCATTATTCGACCGTGGCCGAGACGTGGGCCATGCGATACGCGATTCCCTCGTCCAGCCAGGCAGTCCGACCCGCGCCACTTTGACGACCGCACCGCCCGCAATCGCCGCCGCTGAAGTTTGAAGCTCGAAGCGTGAAGCCCTCGATGACAGTCGGCCGCCCGTGATCATGACGCGGAACGAGGCCAGCGTCGCGCGACATGGATCCGTGGAGAGCAGCTGGTCGTCGCGCTCTGGCGACACCATCAGGCCGTACCAGCGGCAGGGGTCTCTGCGCGGCACACCCGTGTCGCTGAAGACGAGCCAGGACAGCAGCGTGTACGTAGCCGTGATTTGCTTTGCTTTGCTTCCGTCTCGTCTCGTCTTGAATGAATCAATGGTCGGGCGCTAGAGCGTGGGTGACTGCAGTGTCTCTCGCCATCTCGCCGCCCCAGTGCCCGCTCCACCGCCGCTGAGACACGGTACGAGAACGAGCCAGAGCCCTCGCTGACCGCCGCGATGCAGCATCGAAAAGGAGGCCCAGATATCGCCAGGCACCGCCGCGCCCCCGCCGCCGCCGCCCAAAGACCCCTCCCACCGCCCGAAGCCCTTCGCCCTCTCCAGCTCCAACCACCGCCAGCAGCTCGCCGTGCTCGAGACGTCCGGCAGCCGCGTGCCCGCCATCTCCAAGAACCCGCCGAGCGCGCAGTCGCAGTCGCAATCGCAGGGCGCGCCATGGTCGTCGGGCAGCGCCATGTCCAACCCCAACTGGCACAGCTTCTTCGACTCGAGCGAGGACGTGTCGTCGCCGACGTTTCGCCCCAGCACCGGCCGCGACCGCGACCGCGAGGACGCCATGGGGTTCCCGCTGAGGGACGACCGCCGGCCCTCGGTGCAGAGCCAGAACACGGTCAGCAGCACGGGCAGCAAGTCGAGCATCGGCCGCGGCTTCCACAAGCGCCTGCAAAACGTCTTTGGCGAGGACTTCCCCGCGGACGGCCGCCAGCACTCGGACACGAGCCTCAACACGGCGGCGGCAGCGGCGACGGCATCGAGGCACCGCGGCAACTCGCTGAACCACAGCAGCAGCAACCACTCGCGCCCGGCTTCCCCGACCAGCTCGCGCCCGCGCACGCCGCAGCCCTCGTCGGAAGTCACGCCATGGGAGTTCCAGGAGCCCAGGGTAAGTCCAGACATACATTGCACTACACCACACTGATACTGACACTAACACCCCCAGGACGCCGCCACGCCAGCCGAGAACGGCCGCCGCTCCTCCGAACAGCACTCGGCCAAGGCAGCACCGCGCTCCCACAAGCTGCACGTGCGGTTGCCCGGCCACCGCCACCGCAGCAGCAAGGAGGACAGCAAGCCGCCCGAGCCCCGCGCCGAGATCAGCCAGCCCTACGCGCTGCGGCCCACCACGAGCCGCGAAGACTCGACATACAGCCTCCGCCAGGGCTCGCAGTACCCGTCCGCCCTCAGCTCCGCCCTGACCTCCAAGACCAACCTGCTGGGACGGCCCTCGAGCCCCACCCCCAGCTCCTTCTCCGACATGACCCGGGACGCCGCCCTGGGCCAGCGCTCCCCCAGCGCCGCCAAGTCACACGGCCTCTTCTCTCGACTCCGCGGTAAGGACAAGGACAAGAAAGATCGCGCCGTGCCCGACAACCTCAAGCCGCTGCCGAACACGGCCAACGCCTCCGTCACCTCCCTGAACCCGTCCATAGCATCCGCCAGGTTTGCACGCGCAGAGCCCTCCCCGCAGGGCCCCATGTCGAAAGCGAATGCCAGCAACGGGGCAGCCGAGAAGATGGCCAGCAGAGAGCCGCGGAGGGGCCATCACGCGCGGCTGCCGACCTTCCGGAAAGAGAAGCGCGTGCCAGTGGTCGAGCCGCAGGAGGCCAAAGATCCAAACGAAGAAATCGCCAGCAACATGGGCAACAACAAGGTCTTCTTCCTGGACCAGGACCTCAACAACATGGAAGGCATCGTGAACACACAGCATCCGCCACCAACGCCACCCGTGGGCGAACTCCAGAAGGCGCCTACATTCCCGGGCGACGACGAGCCGAATCCTCTGCAGCCCGATGACGACACTGCCGCGTGGGACGCACCCGACTCTTGGGCGGTGAAACGCATGAGGGGCGAGGACGGGGAGCTGTACGACGACGTTGACGAGAGCGACGAGATTCTCAAGGAGCAAACCGACACGCGGACGTATTGTCTGCGAATATTCCGGGTGGACTCGACCTTTGCAACTTTGTCCGCAACTCTCAACACGACCGTGCAAGAGATCATCCAGATTCTGGGGAAGAAGACTGTGCTCCAGGACGAACTGGATAACTACCACATCGTCATGCGAAAACACGACACTTCACGACAGCTGGAAAGCAACGAACGGCCTCTACTAATCCAGAAGCGCCTCCTCGAGCAAGCTGGCTATACGGACCTGGACCGTCTTGAGGACGTTGGACGGGAGGACAACAGCTACCTCTGCAGATTCACGTTCCTGCCCGCAAAAATGAGCGGCTACTCGAGCCTTGAGCGAGATCCTGGGTTCGGCAAGATGCAAAAGTTCAGTCACATCGACCTGCAAGGCCGCAATCTGGTCACCATACCCATCACGCTATATCAAAAAGCTACCGAAATCATTTCCCTCACGCTCTCCCGCAACCTCTCCTTGGACGTGCCCAAGGACTTTATTCAAGCATGTACCAACCTCAGGGAGATCAAATACACAAGCAATGACGCCAGGCGGCTGCCCCCAAGCATAGGCTTGGCGACCCGTTTGACTATGCTGGACATATCAAACAATCGACTTTCGTCACTTGACAGGTCTGACCTGCACAAGTTGCAGAGCTTGCAAGGCCTTCGGTTGTCGAATAATGGACTGACGCGGTTGCCGTCTTACTTCGGTCAATACCGCGCGCTCCGAAGTCTGAATCTGAGCTCCAACTCACTCAACGAGTTTCCTGACTTCCTATGTGAAGTGCGCACACTGGTCGATCTGGATATCAGCTTCAACTCCGTTTCAAAGCTACCCAAGATTGGCCAGCTCACCTGTCTAGAAAGGCTATGGGCAACGAACAACAAACTGACCGGTAGCTTTCCTCCAACATTGAGCAATCTAGTCAATCTCCGAGAGATTGACGTTCGATTCAACGCGCTGGACAGCATGGATGTCATGTCGCAACTGCCTCGCTTGGAATATCTTATGATCGGCCACAACAACATTTCGTCCTTCGAAGGACATTTCCCAAAAATCCGAGTTCTGCATATGAATCACAACCCCGTCACGCGATTTGGCCTGGTTCAAGCAGTGCCATCTTTGACCGCGCTCAATCTGGCGTCCGCGAAACTCGCCCAACTGCCAGAAGATCTGTTCTCGAAACTCACTGGACTGACGAAATTGATTCTTGACAAGAACCACTTCACGTCACTGTCTGCAAACATCGGGAAATTGTTCAGGCTCGAGCATCTCAGTGTTGCGCGCAACTCACTGGCCGACGTACCTGTTGAAATTGGGCGACTGCTCGAGCTTCGTTATCTGGATGTGCGTGAAAACAATCTCAGCCATCTCCCGTCTGAGATCTGGTATGCGCGGCGATTGGAGACCTTGAATGTGTCTTCAAACGTGCTCGACTCGTTTCCCAAACCAGGTGCAGCGCCGCCTCCAACGCCCGCTAACGGCGATCTTTCGAACCTGGATGGCGCGACGTCAACCTCAAATCCTGGACTTGGGTCAAGCCCAAGTTTTGAGGAGCTTGGAAAGTTGGAAGACTTCCAGAATCGGCGCCCTAGTCAGGCTTCTAGCGGCCTTTCGGCTTCGTCGAATGCTTCGTCGCAGCGCAAAGGCTCCGTAGCGTCGTATAGCACGAACAGCACCGCGCGGAAGCCATCTGTCATCTCTCGTACACCAACTGAGGGCACGATGACACCAATGCAGCGCAAAGACTCAAGTTTGTCAAACAGATTGGTCACCACATTTGCAGGCTCACTAAGGCACGTCTTCTTGGCGGACAACCGGCTGGAAGACAACGTGTTCGACGAACTTTGCTTATTGCCCGAGCTGCGAATCGTCAATCTCGCGTACAACCTTATCTATGACGTACCCCCACGGACGATCAGGAGATGGACGCATCTTGCTGAGCTCTATCTTTCTGGTAATGACTTGACATCGCTGCCATCGGAAGACTTGGAAGAGGTCGGCTCGCTCAAGGTGCTGCACATCAACAACAACAAGTTCCAGGTCCTTCCAGCTGAACTAGGCAAAGTCGCCCAACTAGCCGTGCTCGATGTTGCAAGCAATTCTCTCAAGTACAATGTATCTAATTGGCCCTACGATTGGAACTGGAACTGGAATCACAAGCTCCGGTACCTCAACTTGTCAGGCAACAAGCGTCTCGAGATCAAGCCCAGTGGATCGTACAGCGGCAGCGGGGTTAATATGCGAGAGGGCCGCGACCTGACAGACTTCAGCTCCCTTATCAACCTCAGAGTACTTGGCCTGATGGACGTCACTATGATGGTGCCCTCCGTGCCAGAACAGTCAGAAGACCGCAGAGTTCGCACTGCTGGATCGGCCGTTGGCAGTATGGCATATGGTATGGCCGACAGCTTGGGGCGAAACGAGCACATCTCGACCATGGACATGGTAGTGCCTCGCTTCCGCAGTCACGACGACGAGCAGCTCTTGGGTCTCTTCGATGCGCAGCCGCTCGCTGGAGGTGGGTCGAAGATTGCCAAGTATCTTTACGACCACTTCAAGAATCGTTTTGCCGATGAGTTGGACAAGCTGCGTCCTCAAGAGTCGCCGTCAGATGCGCTTCGACGAAGTTATCTCGGTCTGAACAAGGAGCTAGCCACGGTAGCAACCCAGACGCTCGACAAGAACAATCATGCGGCGCCACAAGTACAACGAGCTTCAGTGCCTGAGCTCGGCGATGACGACTTGACATCTGGAAGCGTGGCTACTGTGTTGTATCTGAAGGAGATGGAGCTCTACATCTCTAATGTTGGTGATGCGCAGGCCCTTCTCATTCGATCCGAGGGTGGGCACAAGATTCTCACTCGAAAACATGACCCCGCAGAGGTCGGTGAAAGAGCTAGGATACGAGAGGCAGGAGGCTTCGTCTCGCGCCAAGGCAAGCTCAACGACGTTCTGGAAGTCTCGAGAGCATTTGGCTACGTACAGATGTCACCCTCGGTCATCGCTTCTCCGCACCTAATGAACATCACACTAGGTGATACCGACGAGATGATTCTAGTGGCTTCTCGCGAGCTGTGGGAGTATCTGACCCCAGACTTCGCTGTAGACGTAGCGCGTTCCGAGCGCAACGATCTCATGCGCGCCGCCCAGAAGCTACGCGATCTTGCCATCGCCTTTGGTGCTACCAACAAGATCATGGTCATGCTGCTTGGCGTGAGCGATCTCAAGAGCAAGCAACGAGCCCGCACTCGTACGCCAAGTACGTCACTAAACCCATCTGGTGCAGCCGATGACTTCGTGCAACGCCGCCCTGGCAAGAAGAGGAATCTCGTTGGCGATTCGAAGCTTGCCAGATTAGACAACGAGGTCGATGCTCCGACGGGAGAAGTCAGTTTGGTCTTTACTGACATCAAGAACTCGACTTTACTTTGGGAGACCTACCCTATTGCGATGCGATCTGCCATCAGACAGCACAACGAGCTCATGCGAAGGCAGCTGCGCATTATTGGAGGCTACGAAGTCAAGACAGAAGGTGACGCTTTTATGGTCGCGTTTCGTACCGTCACCTCGGCGTTGCTGTGGTGTTTTACGGTACAAAGTGCCCTTCTCGAGGTTCCATGGCCTCAGGAGATTCTCACCAGCGTGAACGGGCAAGAAGTCGTCGATCCCGACGGCAATATCATTTTCCGTGGTCTTTCAGTCCGCATGGGCATCCACTGGGGTACGCCCGTGTGCGAGGTCGATCCAGTCACGAAGCGTATGGACTACTTCGGACCTATGGTCAACCGCGCCTCACGTATCTCGTCTGTCGCCGATGGAGGCCAAATCACCGTCTCTTCCGACTTCATCGCCGAGATTCAGCGCCTGCTTGAAACGCATATTGAAGGCGACCGCAGCAATTCGCAAGGCTCGGAAGACGCCTTTAGTGAGGACGCCAACAGCCAGCTTATCCGCCAGGAACTTCGTTCGCTCAGTAGCCAAGGCTTTGAGGTCAAAGACCTTGGTGAACGCCGCCTCAAGGGTCTTGAGAACCCGGAGTACATCTACCTCATGTATCCACATTCCCTTGCCAGCCGACTCGCCGTACAACGCCAGATGGGCGAGCAGAAGACTGCCGCTTCCACCGAGGCACAAGCAGGACAGAAGATGGCGAACAGCGAGCTCACGATGGACACGGAAGATGTATGGGAACTCTGGAATATCAGTCTCCGTCTCGAAATGCTGTGCAGTTCTTTGGAAAACCCTGGCTGCATGGAGCTCAAGGCCCCCGAGACGGCGCTGCTAGAGAGAATGAAGAGTCGAGGCGGCGAGATCACAGACCGATTCTTGATGAACTTTGTGGAGCATCAGATCAGCAGAATTGAGGTATGTTTTGCTGTCTCTATATTCGTACTATGGTTGCTAACGTGGTTTATAGTCTTGTGCAAACACTCTCGCACTCCGCCACTTGATACGCCCCTTCGGCTCCGCGCCTCTCCTGGAAAACGCATGCCACATGGGCGACATTTTCAGCGAACTCGAAGCCAAGCTCAAGCGGCTTGAGCAATTTGAAAAGGGCGCGCAGATCGATATGGCACCTTCATGAGCTTTCCACACATGATACCAATTACCCCTTTTTAGCAACCTTTGTAATAACTCGCTCGACGACGCACACGACACTACTATCATCATACCATCGATCCTAAGCTAATCACGCCGCGAGGCCACTATATCACTTTTATCTCATCCACATGCCACGATACCACTTGTATCTCATCCACATGTTCATATCCGGAAGGCGCTACGGGATGGTATCATCATCACTGCCCTGGAGGCGTGCTTCGGTCCTGCACGGCAAGGCATCGGGTCATGGGAGCACTGGCGTTTTGGGTTTTGTCTGCTTCATATGGAGCTCGCTCCTCTCGGCGCGGTGTGCTTTTAGTTCTGACTCGACTGTTTTTGTGTATCTTGTAATTCTTGGGGTAACTATTATACTATCTTTATGGGATGGATTGGATGGTTTTTGGAACGGCCTCTTGTTTAAGTGACTGGTTTTTTTGTTTTGGAAATGGGGGGATGGAGGGGAGAGGGGATTGTTGGGGTGGGATGGAGGGAAAGGAGGGTATTTAGGGAGTGGGAATGTTATTTTATTCGGCTTTGAATATGTTTTGGTACTTTGGTGTGAGATGAGGTTGGGTGAAAGTGATGGTCTGTAATGTGATTTACCTGATGTTGAAAACGTTGTTGCAATTCGATCAATCAGGGTGTAAAATAAAGCTCGGTTCTACGCCTCATTCGATTACACTAAACTAATCGCATAGCGAAGAAAGGAAGAAAAACTTCAATCAAAGGTCAGAATCAGCAAGACGGCACCTGGGAGCATGTAGCTGATGCGAGACGAGATGGTTCGTGGGCGAACTCTTACTGGCATGGTGCGGAGCTCGTAGTCTACTAGGATGATGCTGCGGAACGTTTTCTTACTCTCCCATTATTGTGCCTAAAACAGGTAACCCGACAATATTGAACGCGCGTGCGTGCAAATTCTAATCGTGCTGATGTTTTTGCACGCCGTCGACACCGCGTACCCTACTACACCTAGGAGGCCTTATTGAGAAACGATACTGCGGATATAAGCATTGGAAATTGGCCGCGGGGATAAGTCCGGGATAATCCTTTGTCTAGGTACACATCATTCCTTCGAATATGTCCATGTCCTACGGCAAAATCAAAGTGACGTCCAAAAGTCCATGTCCGAACTATGGAGCCACCGGTTCGTACCTACTAGCGGCTCCGGGCCACGTCCGCGGGGCGTCGGGCTCATCGTACGGGCTCCACTTCCCGAGCTTCGATTGCTTTTGCTCGTGCTTGTGCTTGTTGGAAAATCGTGGTTTGTGCTAAGCAATACGGAGATGCGCACGTTATAGGCATAGCTTGTGAGTGAATGCGGAACTCCGGGCGCACACGAACATGGAAGCTCGTAGGAGGACGCGGACTGGACTATGTTGGGTTTTTGCTTCAGATTTGTTGGAGGGGTGGTATTGGTTTAGGGCCCGGTGTAATTGGGTAGCAAGGTCGTGGTTCAGACGAGGGCGAAGACGGCGGTACCAGCCAGCTATCACGTTCTACGGGTGCACAACGTCAAATTTACTACCTCTTGTAAAACTTTGCGATCTGAACAACAAGTCAAGATAAAGTTGCGGTCCTTTTCTGAGATTCGCACAAGGGACGCGGGTGGTATCAGGATCCAGCGGCAGCGTCCTTCTTGGCGATTCCGAGGATCCGGTCACACAGCATTCTAGCGCCTTCCCTGCGCTTTGGCGCCCAACCGATGCATCCTTCATGCCATACCCTCGTCCATATTAACATCCCGCACATAGCTCGAATTCGAAGACTTATAGGCTCCCGCACCGTCTTTTGCCGCAAGCGAGGCCATTTCACCTCAAGCAATGTACACGTAAAGTACCTAGGCCAAACCGAGCGACACTTTTCGGGGCCAAGGCAAAACAGCACAAGAAGCGCACGAATGTCCAGCCTGTCGCTCGGAGATTGGCACGACCCCAAATGTCGTACCTGAGAGGGGAGATTCAAGGCCTAGTACGAGACACGTGGGTCAAGTTCTACCTGTTGTTGACTGGGCGCCACAGTCTCCCACGATCTATAGTGCTGACGGTGTGGAGATAGCATTGCGTCCAATCAAGCAACCGCGCTCAAATCGTTGAACGAAGAGCATGCAAGATTCTGGCGGCCAAGGTACGGGATAATACGCCTCTTTAGCCGCCTCGATCATAGCATAGTTGGCAGTATGCTCGAACCGAGGAGGCTCCCTGTTCGGCTGCATGAGGCCCTACCTCGTTAGGTACTCTACTTCACAAGGCGGTTCACGCCGCGCGGGTGGTATCTCTCGTCGCAGCTCCCTGCAGGTTGCATCTTACTGCCTAGGTAGTCACGCCGCTCATACCCATATTCTTCGTGACGAACATGTTTGCTTTCACCAAAGCTGCCGACGAAGCTCCTTTCAGCGAAACTTGTGGCTCCTCGAACCGATCATGGTCGATTACGAGCAGGTCATTCTGTCCGACTGGAATCGAACGCCCGTCGTGCAGATTCTTACTTGGTTTACTTTGATCACGTCTACGCTGGCTTTCTTGTTTCACGCGGGTATCAAGTTTTATGTGTTTCGAACTTTGACGATAGAGACGTGGTTTGTACTTTTGTCACTGGTAGGTCGACTGGTTCAGCGGTCATTCTAGTGCTAATAGTTGGAAGGTGTTTTGCATTGGGCAATCGACTGCTGTTTCATTGCAAGCTCATTATGGATATGGGAAACCGATGGACACGTTGGGAGAAGGAAATGTTGCGTCAATCCTGAAGGTAGAGACGATACACCCAAAAAGGTAGTTTCAGCACCGCTGACAGAGGCATAGAGTGAATACGCAGCGACGATCTTGCTCGTCCTCTCCCTTGGCTTCTCGAAGCTGGCCGTTTTGGCATTCGTACATCACTTGACCCCGTCTGAGCTGCATCGAAGAATCAATTGGGGTGTCGCAGCACTGGCATCTCTGTGGTGCTTCTCCTCGGTCTGGGTGGTAGCCTTTGAGTGTCGATTACCACATGCTTGGGATCGGAGATCCGGACAGTGCAACAATCGCGTGCGTATCGCTATATGAGTACTCCTCGCTATGCTAATGAGGGAACAGTTGACGTGGTGGACGGCGGTTGCAGTCCTTAATATCATTACCGAAGCAGCGATTGTTACGCTTGAGCTCGGTATCACAGCACAACTGCATGTTACGCGGGCAAGAAAGGCATCCATCATGAGCATATTCGGTTGCCGATTGTTGTAAGCTTGTCTCTGGCATTCGCAATGTTCGGTACTGATTTTCGGGCACAGTGTCCTAGTTGCTGCAGCAGTACAGCTTGCTTTCTTCATTCGCGAAAGCAAAGATGAGGCCTCGAAAGACGACCTTACGCTTGGCTACTGGCGTTCAACGATATGCAACCAGATAGTCCAGTGCCTCGCGATCAGCACAACTTGCCTTCCGTACACAAAACTGTTCATGGAAGGCTTTGAGTCGGGGCTCATGCGATTAGACGATTCGCGTCGGCGTGGTGAATACGCTTCAAAAGACGGTAGCAATGGATACCAACTCATGGATGTGTCACGGTCAGGACACTCGAACCAAAATGGACAGGGCAGAAACATTCAAGTGTCCAAAACTTGGGCTGTGGAGACGGAACCAGCAGGTAGAACGTCGTCGCGCCCATCGCCGACTCACACAGTTCAGTGATCACGGCATGCGTTGAAAAACTTGCCTTAGACTAGGTACTGGTGGCTACTGAAACATGATGACGATCCACAATTATTCATGAGCGTAACACTGACCTGATGCGGTACTTTCTAGAGAATGAGCGCTAGCCTCAAGTCATTAAAAGTAAACATTAGCGTATGCAGACCCTTGCTCCACGGCCGTGTCCGCATCAGGCCCCGTACATTGCGGCACGGTCAGAGGCTCCACCGCGGCTCCATCGTCCATTACGGCACGTATCATCGCGGCACGAGTGGCGTGTACAGTACTTACAGCTAAACGCATCAAGCAGGTGCCGCGGATGTAGGAAGCGGAACATCCTATTGGTCTACGGACCACAACGGTAAGGATTAGAGTCCATGGACATGGGCGCGATAGCTCGGTTGCATGCACAGATGCCTCGACCAATCTATGCATATGTTCTCTTGCAGTTCGTCCTCCCCGTGTCTCTTAACTTCTGTACCTCTTGCGCCGCGCTTGCTCTTCTCTGCGTATCTTGTGTACAATGGCGGACCTTTCGAGCAAACAGAGCAATGTCGGATTGAAGATCGTTCAGTCATCTTCGACTAGTAAGCAGGATGATCTTGCTCTTGCGAGGCTGGGAAAGAAGGCGGTGCTGAAGAGACGCTTTGGATTCTTGTCCATCTTGGGCTTCAGTTGCACAGTCTTGATCTCATGGGAGGCTTCTCTTGTGTAAGTTTTGAATCGTCTGTTACGCGACATCACACTGACCAAATCACAGGCTGTTTCTCGTAGGCCTCTCAAAGTAAACATGATCCTCAACCCCCAAAACAACAGCTGCTAAGCAAAACAGTGGTGGTCCTGCTGGTCTCATCTATGGCTATCTCCTCGTCTGGGCTGGCACTATCTCTACCTTCATCGTCCTCTCCGAACTCGTCTCCATGTGAGTATAATGAACGACTATGAGCCGAAAATGTACTGATTCGCTGTCCAGAGCTCCAACCTCCGGCGGACAATATCATTGGGTCTCGATGCTCGCGCCTCGAAACTTGCAAAAGCTGCTGAGTTATATCTCCGGTTGGATGACGCTATGCGGCTGGTTGGCATCCTTTGGCTCCGGTGCCTTTCTCACCGGTGGTCTTATCCAGGGTCTTATAATGATGTGCCAACCCACATACGTTCCTCAAAATTGGCACGTCACCTTGCTATACTGGGCCGTTGTCGGCTTTTGCGTCTTCATCAATGTTGCCGCTGGATGGCTACTTCCCAAGTTCGAAGGGGCGCTCCTCGTACTGCACATCCTGGGATTTTTCGCCATCTTGATACCGTTGTTGGTACTTGGACCGAAAGGCGACACGCACACAATCTTCACAACGTGGTCAAATATGGGTGAGTGGCAAACGCAGGGTTTGTCATTCTGCATTGGTATCATGGGCAGTGTCTTTGCATTTGTTGGTAAGTTCAGCAAGACGTTGCGTCCGAAGTACTTGACTCACTCTGCCATGCAGGTGGCGATGGCCCGATCCATTTGTCCGAGGAGATCCAAAACGCCCAAGTTGTCGTGCCGCGCTCGATTATGACTGGTATCGCCATCAATGGCACCCTAGGCTTTGGAATGTTGCTCACCATCCTTTTCCGTCTCGGTGATCTTGACTCGGCCCTCGCAGAGAGCCCTGCATTTCCATTCATGGCGATTTTCCACCACGCAGTTCAATCGCGATCCGGTGCAGCGGTCATGGTCTCGATTATCATTGTCCTCACAATCAGTGCCAATGTCGGCTTCTCAGCCTCGACGTCCCGCATCTGCTGGGCATTCGCACGAGATAGAGGTCTCCCGGGCTGGCGCACTCTCAGCAAGGTACGGACCAAACTTCGCATGTCAGTCGATAATGCTAACAGTTGTTTAGGTCAGCGACAGGACTTCGATTCCAGTATATGCTGTGGCTTTCACAAGCATCATTGCTTGTATCCTCGCCCTTATCAACATTGGTTCGATCACTGCTTTCAACGGTGTCATCTCGGTCGCCATCGCAGGCTTGTTCTCCTCGTACATCCTGACTTCCTCCCTACTTCTCTACCGACGCTGTACCGGCGCCATTCTTCCGGCTGGTCAGGCATTCGAGACATCCACACCATCCATCACACCCGACGGCATGCAGCGTGTTTACTGGGGACCATGGAAGATTCCGGGTGCATTCGGTATTGCTAACAACGCTTTTGCCTGCGTATATCTGACCTTCGTCTTCTTCTTCAGTTTCTGGCCAACCGCTTCGACAGTTAATGCTGCGACCATGAACTATTCCATACTGGTCACGGGCGTCATCGCTTTGTTCAGCACTGTCTACTACTTGGTCTGGGCGAAACACTCCTACCACGGTCCCGTTATCGAGACTGACTCACATGAGGCTCATGAGGAGCCTATTATTCTCAGTAACAAGGTGTAAATCGGAAGGCGGAGCGCAGGCGGCTAGAGATTGGAGCAGATTGCAGCGAGCAGAGCGCAAGGATAGACGTTCTTTAATTTTATCAAAAAATTTCCCACTTTACCACGAGGAAGAATCGATGCAGCAAGCGTGCAGTGCAATCATCACTTCGAATCTTGCTTCATCCTTTGAGTCGCTCCTTTGTGCACTTTTGATGATTTCCGGGAGAAGATCAACCGATCTCGTATACTTCGTATCGATGCATACTCTTGCATTTGCATGCATGGACAACGCCGTTTCCAGCTTCCCCGCTTTGCACTATATATACTCGCATCTTGTGACATTGTCAACGGGCGACCTCTGAATAACTACTCAAGCCATAGCAACTACTTTCACACACAGTGTGAGTACTTGAGCATCTCAACTCCTCTCAAAGACAACTACGCCATGCTTCTCAACAACATCATGCTCCTTCTCGCCACCACGTCAGCATCGCTAGCGCTCGCCTCCTCCCTACACGACCGAGCTGCCGTAGCACCAGAAGCCCTCCCACCTCACGACAGCTTCAATGTCGAGAAAAGAGCTTGTACCTACAACGGCTGCGCTTGTGCGAGAGGTCTTTCGGCAGGCGTTTATTGCGGCAATTGCGTAGTAGGAGCTGGAACTTATGCGATCAAAACGAAGCGAGTCAATAGCCACGCATTCCAGTGCAGTGCAACTGGCAGCTGCTGCGACTATGGGACTGCAAGCGACTGTGGAAAATCAAGTGCGAGATGTCGGGAGGGATCGCCAGTATGAGAATCAGTATTGGTACGACGAAATCGTGGAAAGTGGTGCCTGGATTACACTTTATGGCCCGAGAAGGATTTGAATCAAGTCAGATCGGATTGAATACTTGCAAAAGAGGGTTCTTTCCAAAATGTTCACTAGTGCTCTTCTCCCCTCTATACGGATGATCCTCCATCAATGCATATGTTCTGTCCCGTGATACTACGACTCAGGGCAAGCGTCATCACTTGGTCCGCAACATCCTCCACGGTTGCGAGTCGCTTGAGTTTCGTGTTGTTAATCGCCGCATTGCGTTTCGTCTCTGGGAACTTCAAACCCCACTCAGTCTAGAGGTGAAATGTACAGAGTCAGTGTCTGTCTCACACGCAGCTCGTATATAGGGCTCTCTTACAAGTAACATGCCCGGACTGACGCTGTTAACCCTTATTTTTGGCGCGAGAATGACTGCTAAACTCTTCATGAGGTGGATTTGAGCTGCTTTAGTGACTGCATATGGGACACTTGAGCCTGAAGGTTTCACACCCGCGACACTTGCGGTGCTGATGAAAGCGCCTTCTGACTCCGCGAGAGCATCCTTCACGGCGTATGCAAGCCATAGATGGGTTTTTACCTACATGTTTGTACGCAAGAAGTCAGTCAGAGTCTGTATTTCGTACCCATATTTACTTACATTCATCGTGAAACACATGTCCCAGTCGTCGTCGTTGACTTGCTGTTCAATGTCTGTGAATGTCGTCATTCGCGTCCAACCGGCATTCGAAACGACCACATCCAAGCGGCCCATTGTATCCAACGTCTCTTTGACGAGGTTTTGGACTGAGGTCTTGGAAGACATATCGGCCTTCACAAGGTGGAATCGCGGTTTCGATTGTGAGGAACTGCCCTGTATAGAGGAGAGCTCTGTCATGAGCGATTGTGCCCGCTCAGCGTTCGACGAATAGTTGATGACCTTAACACATTAGCATGTATTTTCTCGACATTGTGTCAAGATGTGGAACGCACGACTCGAAAGTCTGGCGCAAATGCACGAGCAACTTGAGCGCCAACACCCGCAGAGCTGGCGGTAATGAGTACTACTTTAGAAGCCGACATGTTTAATCTTGAAACGACTGTTTTTGGTATGTATGAAGCAGTTGATACTTGACATACGATAGGCGCGGGGTCATTTACAACAGAGCGGGGTCGATGTTCCGCACTTGCCAGCTGATTCGGAACCATGCCGTTCACATCACACAGCAAGTACCACGAAACGCGACGCTTGTTATCAATCTAATGCAATTAGTCTTTGTGTATTCAACTCGAGGCTTCTCGGAGCCACCTGGCACAAGAACATGTCCACAGAGTGCAAGATCCGGGCTGCGGAGTAAAGATGAAGAGCAACAAAACTAAACCACCTCGCTGATACCGGATGAGTATCGCAGAGCACTCATGAAGCGATGTGGAACGTATACGGCTATCTTTGAAGAGAGGTCCACAGAGCTAAAGTCAAATTGCACTTTCATATCGCGTTTCTTCTGCCTCCTTTGTCGTGAGAAGAAAATCCAATGAACACCCAAAGTAAAGCTAGACCTCTAACATACCAGTACCGATTTCTGTTACCTGTCAAACCCGAGCTTACTATGCCAAAAGGTCTCTATGCAGCAGGATCTTGGCTGCGCTTCAGCCCTCGTATCTCAGCCTCGTGTCTGCCTTCCGAGTTACTGAAATGTGTCTTCTCTCTCTTTCGTAAACTGTTCGTACCATCATTGGCAATATAGTATCTTTACTACAGACTCTACTCTAGTTTCCAGCATGGCCGACGAAGAAACGATGAGGGTATGGGCGCACTCGCGTGCGGGTCTTCCGTCCGATGTCCTCGCACTGTCAACATTACCGAAGCCTAAAATCACATCGCCGACACATGTACTCGTCAAAATCTCACATTGCGCTCTCAACCCCGGTGGGAGTATCGTCATGCAGCTCCTCCCGTTTATGTTCCGTGCCACTCCGGCGATTCCCGAGATGGACTTTTCCGGTACTGTCGTAGAGGCTGGTCCAGACGTACCATCTCACCGCGGACTGAAATCGAATGCAGAAGTGTTCGGTTCTATACCGCTTGCACAGATTGTGAAGTCAACTTCGGGGGCGCTGGCGGAGTACGTAGTGGTGGACCATACAGCCCTTGTCGTGAAGCCAGAGTCAATCTCGATGAAAGCAGCGTCAGGTCTGGGCATCGCAGGCGCAACGGCGCTTCAGCTCATCAAAGCTGCGAACTTGAGGAGTGGGAATTTGGTACTGGTCAACGGATCAGGAGGAGGGATCGGCCACCTTGTCGTGCAGATGTGTTGCGAGAAAGTTGGACCTTCTGGCCAGGTCGTGGCTATCTGCTCAAAGCGCAGCATGGGCTGGATAAAAGCACTCGATACAATCACCTTGCAGATAAACGACCAAGCAGACATGTCTCGCACCCTCATGTCTCGCTTCCACATAATCGATCGCGAAGAGCAGCCGCTGGTCCAGTACCTCACCGACATCTTCGGCAACAAGCGTTTCGATGCAATTATAGATGCCGTCGGTATTCAGGAGATTTACACTGCGTCTCCGGCTTTCCTAGCCGAAGGCAAGCCGTACGTCACTGTAGGTCCCAGAGCAGCCAGCTACACATACCTTGACATGCTTTCCACTCTCGGGACCATGGCGAGAAACATGCTGTGGCCACGAGTCTTGGGTGGCGTGGCAAGGCCATACTTCCAGGTTGCAGCGGCATCGAGCCTGGAGACCCTGGAAAAACTGGCGGACATGGTCAGGATGAACAACTTGGGTGTGTATGTTGGTATGAAGGTAGCTTGGAGTGATGCAGCTAAAGTGAGTATGATGCTCTTCTGTTTTCGTGGAGCGCTAACAACGGATAGGCCTATGAGAAACTGCTGAGTGGTCGTGCAGAAGGAAAGATCGTAGTGGATGTGCTTGACTTTAGGGCATGACGATGGCGGTCGCTCGAAGGGCGGATAGATACAAATGGGGCTTTACGAATTTTCGTTATCTATCTTTGGAAGTACAAAGTCTGAGTAATCTTTCTGGATTGATTCAAACGTGATAATGTGTAAGACCACTTTCTTGGCTGTTAGAGCCGTGTGATATCAGTGCATGTTCGATATAGCAGTACGATGTCAATGAGATGTGATGAAAACCGCGGCACCCTGAGTAGATTTCCCAAATGCGTACTTTGTGGTGAAATGTTTCGTGTCTCTACTCTCTGGGCATCGTTGCATTGGCAAAACATCGTCGCGTGTTGGTTGTCGCTACCTATGGTACGCAAGGGACACACTCACTACAGCACCAGTAGGCATACAAAGTACGACCTTGCTTGGACGCAACGCTCAGCTTGTGCAGCCAATAGCCCACAAATCAGCATCGTTGTTCCGGGCCTTTCAAGAACCGCCTTGGAAAGTTCGAAGGCGGGGTCACTCGACGATCTCAGACCGCATGTAGCGCACTGCAGGAGAACACTTCTTTAATGACCTTCGCAATTTCGGCGATCAAAGCCAGCCAGGTCGATGGTGTTGAGAATGTTGGGACGACGGAGCTTTTGACACCCAATAATGCTGCAAATTGAGGAGTGCGAAAACCTTGCAAATCGGTGGATTTCAGCCGGACAAAGCAGGTTTTTTGGCCCATCGACGATCGCAGTAATCTACAGCTGTCCTTGTTCGACGAAGACGTCCGAATGTGGTGTTGAAACAAGCGCCAAGGGAAAACATTTATTTTGATTGATGCGACTGCTTCTCGGCTCTCTCTTCAGTGGTAACGGACGCGCGTTCCCTACAGTGGAGCACGAACCTTGGAGTAACATCACGGCGAAGGCCGTTACGTTCACTGATCACGATGTAATCCTATTCCAAATCACGTGATTCATAGAAGAGACAATCGCTCAGATGCTCGCATTGGTCACATACGCCGGTAACGATAACGATGAATGCCAAGGACCTGATCAACGAAAAAATTGGTATTCTTACAGCAGGTTCAACGCACTGCTGTATGATGCTGTGCATCGGGTATCTCTTTGTGCTTAACCACTCCAAACCATTGCGCCTAACCCATGCGAACGCCCCGAAACTGTTCGTGCGTTCGTCTTCCGATTCAACGACAGCCTACCCACTTGAAGAGGGGTCCAAGAAGCTAGGCTACGCCCAAGTCTTTGATGTGTTGAGGTCTAGCTCAAGCTGTTGTGCGATAGCTGATGCGAAACCGCGCTCAGCATTTGAAGAACGGCGACGTCGCTGTCGACGAATCTGGTGCTCGGCCTCCATCAATCGCTCCTGGATCCATGCGCGGCTCTCATCGTCTGATCGGACGGACTCGGTGTTAAGTAGCTCGGTAAGAGTTGCGATAATTTGTTGGTTGAGCTCCGCAAGCTTATGAGTCTCCTCAGTGTGCATGTCGTCGATACTGTTGCGTGAAGCCATAGTAGTTCGTGAGACGGGAAGAGGTTCGGTAGCTGAAGGATATGGCGTAGCGTAGCTGGTGGTCCACTCTGGAGACGACGACAGGGATTGGAATTCTGGAGAGGACGCTTCCATCGGTGCACCGAAAGGAAGTTGGAGAGCTATTCTTCGCTGCAATGCCTCTTTCTGGGCGGAGAGCAGCATGTATTTTTGCACGGACTCGTTCTGTGAAAAGTGGTCAGCTGCAAGGCCTTGAAGCTGTATGTGACCAAACTTACTCTGCACAGTGTGGGTCTAGATAGAGGCGACATTTTTATCGTTGGTCCGAGAATCGTGGAAGATCTTTGTTCGTAGTCGAAGAAATTGGGCTCTGCGAATAGCTCTGATCGCGATATGGCTGTGGAGTCGTGGTATGATTCTGTTGGGTGGGTTTGGGGTGTTGCTGATCTCAGGGCGCTGTTATCTCTGTGACAAGAGGAGGCAGTTTGCGAATTGCTTCTAGTTAATTGAAGAGACGGTGACCACTGTTGTGCGTGGGGTGAGAGTGATATATAGCTTGAAGTCTTTGAGACCCAGAAGATCCGCTTTCCTTGACTGACCCATGACGTGGGAATGACTTGCCAGGGAGAGGCGCGGCTGAACCCGAACACAGGCCTTGAAAAACGTGTGAGCGTTTGGTTGCAACCTTGTTGGACTGCCAGGGTCCGAGATTTTGCGAGCTGTGATTGGTGGTTTTTCTCTTCGATGTGGATCAAAGTACCCGGTTCGTGGGTTACTATTCGCCAAGCACTCACAACGTCATCGGTAACAAACGGTGAGTGCAGCATCGTGATTCCCAAATTCCAGGCCGTATCACCCAAATTGCGTGGCCAAGTTTCGCCATGCGTGCCTGTACCTGCATGTGCCGGGTCCCGCGATGCTCACGCAACGTGCTAATAATAGGTACGGCATGCACAATCTTATTTATCCCACCACAGTAACCCACAATCCCATCTCCAGAGGCCGATTCCGCGTGTGTGAAGCAAATATCACATTCTGACTGGAACATAAAGTACCACAGTACCTGCGCCACTTCCAGAAATTGATGTTTCTGTGCCACCAGACCATGGGCTGGCAGCGCCAGAGCACCGACGTCATTGCGGCCCCAGGCTGACTATGACCAGGTTCCACTTGCGCCTCGTCTTCGGTTTCCCAGCGTGCTTGACACGGTTATCTAACCGTGGCCTTCATTATTGGTTTACAAAATGCGTCCACCGCCGAACAGCGAATGAAAGCCTAGGGAGGAAGGATTTCCACTTGAGATGTCGGTGCCTCATTACGTGGCCGTAATCACGTGAGACGGCTTGCTGCCGGACTCTGACGCGGTCCAAGACAGCGAAAGAGTGTTTCAAGTCGGACCCCGCGCAACGGCCGGGTTTCCACAAAGCATCCGCATCCTTCGGACGTTGCACGTTATGGTCCGTGCGGCGTGCAGTCTTGTTGGGTGGAAAACAGCAACTGTCACCACAGGTCACGGCTTCCGTCGTGGATTTGCGTAAGCTTTTGGCTACTTGAAAGCCCTACAGCATAGTGCAAAGTTGCGCGATACTTTGTGTTGACCATGCGTCCAGGAAGTCCATTCAGCCATGGACCGCGCCACGAGCCCGTTGGAGAAGTTGATCAAGCCGTGGATCCGAAAGGTACATGGCAGTACAATGGCAAGGCGATGCCAAGCCTTACTGAACCTTTTCGTGCCGGTCTGTTCAAGATGATCAAGACTACGGTTCCTTTGCGTTCCTGATCCTCATAGTCGCACAAGTACTGACTTTGAACATGGCGTCTCAAAGGCGACCCCATATTGGAGCTGGCGAACAAGCACTGTGCAACAAAGGCCAGAAAGGATATCAATCAAGCCTTTCAGAAAGACTCCCGTGATCAGAGGGCTGCTCAGCCTTGCGCTGACTGACGTTCGGTCCAAAAGCCTTTCCCATAGCTGACTAAAATTTCATGACCACGTTCAATACCTTTTGCTCGTTTGCCACTCTTGCCGGCACTCAGAACAAACACCCCAACCCGTTTTTCGACTCTGTCTCTGCCTATCTCAACGAAGATGTCACGGAACTCCGCGTTCGGAGCCTGCGCGACACCTCGATAGTCATTGATGAAACGAGCTTCATTTCCCATAGTGGACGCATCGACGCCAATGCCGAGTTCGCGATCGAGAGACAGGTCATAGTCGGATTCTTCGTTCGTATCAGTCTGGTCGTGGACATACCCTAAGTATGGTAGGACAAAAGTGTCAGGACGCAATTGCTGGGTAGCACACAAAGCGTGTTGACCATGGGCAGGATGAGCCTTGTCCGTGACTGACGATATCTTCACATTCGTATATGGGCCGATCGGTCTTCGGGTCATTGAGCCAGGCGGAAGGTCTGACTTTAGCGAAGTCAATCCATCAATTTTCTCTGCCTTCAACTTCTTGGAAAAGCACGGCGAGTGTAGATACACAGCGCCAGCAGGCCATCCTTTTGGAACGCCTCCTGGTGTCTTCGATTGCATAGCCAGTCTTCGGCTTGCTGAAGTGCTATGGTGGGACAGAGTCGGTCGAGCTCTGAGAGTGAGTGATGTCCTTGAGGCAGGCTTGTTCGCACAATTGTGTAACCTGCTGTTTAGTGCTGTTGGCAAACGATGGCGGTTCGGCGAGGCATCCGGTTCATAAAGCCTTATAATGACCTCAAGTCAAGCCGTGGTGTGCCGAGTGGAAAAGTGTTGTTGGTCGTGAGAGATGTGTGGTCGGATGTGCAGTTGTTGCCTCGCCGGCAGTGCTTCGGCACCTGAGCTCACCTAGCTCTGCTCTGCATCATGGAATGTAACCTGCAACCTATTGACTCGAGATCGATGCGACGCAAGCAAAGGCTTTGCCAGCGGCACGGGGACAATTGCCGTACGAAGGTAATTATGAGAGTTTCAGCCAAACGCGTCGTACCTTTGTTCGTAGAGACTGACGCCAGAAACACGACAGGCTTCTATTATTGTGGCGCTCGCTAGTCTCCTCAAGGGCGGTAGGGAAATTGCCCGCTCCTATTCCCTGGGCACAGCATCTAGCGGCGCTCTAAGATCTGGCCAATTAGGAGTTCGGACAAGCTGCAACCTTTGCGAGAAAGTGATACGCCCGTGACGCCGCCGAAGCCGTGAGCATGGCGCGTCTCAGCTTCAAATTTCTCTCGTCTTTCAGCTCATGTCCCTGCCGTAACAAATGTCACGACTGTCGACACTGGCTATGGTTTGCCGAGCGGCGAGAACATGTGCAATCGGCAATCAGTGCCTCACCAAGACCTTAGTCACGTATTGGTGCTAGGCCTAGATGCTGCGTCAATGCAGGAACCCGCTTTGTACGGGTATCCACCTTTCTTAAGGAGCATCCTCAGGGGCAGCTATTTTCGCCATCTGGTATCGAGCTCGGTGTGGAGCATCACGAACGAGCAACTTCCAGATTGTGGTACACAGAAGAGCCACCATTCGACAATTGGGCATGTCATAGGCCCCATGGCCATCGCAAAGCTGTTGCTACCAAGACGAACGGCCGAAGGAGGCTCAAATTCACACAGTGAACGTTGTGCTTCTCGCATGTCACAGCAGTGACTTCTTCAGCACCGAGACCAGTATCTCCAGCACCCAAGTGTTATGCACACCGCTCGTCCGGCTAACAATTCATGCACAACTCCGAGTCTATTACCGGTACCTATCTCAGACCAAAAGAGGCTAGAATGACAGCAACACGTTGAGACTGCATGGACCTCTGCAAGTAAGATTGGATTGTCCAATTTGCTCGTGCGCGCTTTTCCCATTTTGCGGTGAGCCCTTTCAGCTTCCATCAATGAGACCATCCAAGAGACGAGCACTGACGACGCTGCCCCGGCGCTATCGACACATCCACTTCGTGAGGCGCACATTATCGATGCGCCGTGACAGGCCAAGCTCGCGACGCACTGGCGGGTGGATAGACGGCCCCTGTCTATGGAGTCGGGCCTGTTGACAAGTGCCTCTTGTGTCGACTTCATATAAGTACTGCCGCAGTTCCTCTCGAAGTTTCTTTCCTCACCACACACTCACTAATACACCGGTTTCACCGCATTCACTCGTTTTCACGACCTCCTCGCCTTTAACAACTTAATACCAACGTATTTAATACCAACCCCCAAAATCAAGATGCGCTCTTTCGCTGTTATCGGCTTTGCCGCCTCCGCTTCCGCCATGGCCTACGGCTACCCCGAGGCTGTCAACAGCACCAGCGTTGCTGCTCCCGTCTACGGTGCTTCAACCCCCGCTGGTTACGCCATGTCCACCCCGGCTGCGTACCCGGCTTCCACCCCGGCACCTGCCTACGAGACCAAGACCATCATTGGTCTTACCACCGTTTGCCCTGGATCCACCACTTTCTCTGTTGGAACCAAGACCTACACTGTAACCAAGTCGACCACCATCATTGACGAGGACTGCGAGTACACCACAGTTGTCCCAGTCCACCCCACCCCCGCCCCAGGAAAGCCCAGCTCTGTCCCAGCTGTCCCAGCTTACCCCAGCTCTGTCCCCGCTGTCGGAACTGTCCACGTTCCCTACCCATCCAAGAACGTCACCGCCCCAACTTACCCAGCTGGTACGGCTGCTCCTTCCAGCACCAAGCCCTCCCCATCTCAGTTCACCGGCGCTGCTGCTCAGTCCGGCGCTGCTTTCCTCGCCATCGCTGGTGCGCTCGCTGCTTTCTTGTAAGCGGTTCGCCTGGATGATCTGACCGCTCTGGCTTTGGTCTGAGCTGCCAGGTGCGGGTAGAGAAGAAGTGGAATGGCTTCATGGGTAATGACTTCGACTCTACATCATGATACGGTCCAGCATTGGGATTGGAGTTCGAAGGGCATCTACCGCTCCTTGCGCAACGCGTCGCAGCAGCATTTCGATTGTACAATTTTGATATCTAATACGCTTGGTCGAAAGGGCTATTGCTTCAATGGAGGATCGTGTGTGGTCCGTGGATTCTCATGTTCCTAGATTCTTCGCTCTGCTGAGAGGGTCGTAAACATAATTGACATGGTTTTCACTTTACACTCTGGTCACACTGTTTACATTTCTCATTCCCGGTGTACATATTGCTGGAGTCTTTAGAATTGATACCCTTTTCGCATTGAAACAGGACATTATGTTTGCAACGATGTTGTTGAGATTGCAAGGCGCCAGGGGTATCTCAAACTGGCTCGTTGCGCCGAAGATGTGTCTGATAGGCCAGGGAATGTTCGAGACCGCCGTTGGGGAAATTAGCACGAGACTCGGCATGGATTCGCGTGCGCGTACTTTTCTCTAACCACGCCTGTTGCGTCATACCCAATATTCAATCTAACGAGCCAACGCTTGGTCGCTCGGCGGCAACTTGGGAATCCCGCCGGTCCATCAAACGGTTTCTCGGTTGAAGAACGTTGACGTCGGCTTTGTGCTAGACACTCGCGAGCTTCACACGGGTTCTGGATGACGCGGCATCATTTGGGACATTTTTTTATTGCGGACCGTCCACTCTGTGACGTGTGATCGTGGCGCGTTCTGCTGTATCTTCTCTGTCATTACCTGCTCGTCCGCCATTTCTACTGCCACTGCTGCTGGCCATGAAAGAATTAATACATACAGTTCCGCCCCTCGCCTATCACAAAAACACGTCAAAGCAACGTATCGACAGTAGGTCGCAAAAGTTGTGCGAGTCCATCCAGGATAGGTCTTCGCTAAACCAGTTGCGTGTCTGCTTGATCTGTGCGTAGTCAACACTGCATGGCAGAAAAGATACAGAAACATATTTTCATGTTCGAGTGCTGTCTACTGGGCAGGCACGCTACAGTCTCATCGACGATGTGGCTAATTACCAATGCATACATCGTTGCGCAGCAGTCCATCGATATCTGAGATACTATTCAGTTTGAGCGTATCATAGCACGGTGGGTAATAGGCAACCGTTGTATTTAAAACTGCCGCTGAACTACTTTGAAAATATCCAGGGCTCGCTATGAGCTGCCCAGGTGCTCAGCCGCCCTCAGACCCAGGGTTCATACCGAAATTCTGGTGATGCTCCGCCATTGGAAGACCTGAGGAAAGCAAATTGTTCAAGTAGGAGGCGCAAATGGCCAAGTTGGTGTCTGGATTGGTAGCCGTTCCATATCCGATGACCGAACTTAGCCCACAATCTGATTCCAATAACTTTGGTGTAATCGGACATGAAGAAGTAAGATCAGTGGAGCACAAATCGACCGAAGAGCACAGACGGAGAAGGAATCATATGGCATCGGCTGATGTTTTCGAGCAACGTGTCGACATGTGTTCTTGGCAATGTCCTCTAGAGCTGAAGGCGTCACGAGCTTCGGCTTGACATTGTCGTAGGGACAGCCGTTTTCGCCATCGAGGTAATGTGGGCAGCGGAGAAGTGCGCGTTCGCTCTCCTTGAACTTTTTCTCTGGAAGCTTGGAAAGCAATTTTCAGACTTCGTACATGGCGACTTACGAAGTAGATGCCCTTATCCCTCAATGACCGATGCACTGGCGCATTGTATCGGTCTTCTTGTGGCAGAAACAGACTGGGTTGCGAGACTTGTTCATGCGACATTGGTCTCGAATGTTGTTGTCTTCGCCCGCCGGAACTGCGACAATAAGTGGATGGGGTGGGTGCAACCACTGTTGCCACACAGCGAACTTACGACGCAGGCCTACGTCCACCACTGCTGCCAGTCGTCCTCGGACACGAAATCGGCGCCTAAGATGATTCTGAAGCCTCCAGTGACTTCGACTTTGTGCTCTGTGTCGCACTCGTCGCAGGATCATGTCAATGATTTGCCCATTCTCAAGACAAAACCATCTCCAGATCCATTGACCTTGTAAGGGTCTCGCTGATAAGATGTGCAGTCATTTGTTGGTATACCGTGGAGCTCGTACACACCTTTTTTCGTCTCAACGACTGTCTCGTCCCACTTCCACGGCCCGAGTGTGGGGTGTGACTGACGCTTGACAGTGTAGACTGAGTCGGCATTGCGCTGGCGAAGATTCTGATTGCTGTATGCGTTGAACAAACAATTGATTGGAATGTGAGAGGCTCTTGCATTAATCGTGAGTTCCGATGGATCGAGAGGTCCGATGCGTGGCTTCTTGCTGGGCGCACGCAACACGTCGTCATTTTCTTCAACGTGCTCGACACGCCTCTTCGCTTCCTCCTTTGCATGCTATGCAGATGATCTGGTGGGTTATAAAGCTCGCGCGATCCGCTCTTCGATGATATCGATTGGCAACAAAGATAGATGAGCTTTGTATGTGTCCTGGAAAATCGCATTCGCAGAGACAGTGAGCGAGCATGCATGAGATCGAGACTCACGAGCACTACAAGCACCTCGATCCAGCGGCCAAGTTTCTACCCCAGATGCGGGAGCTAGGCATCAAGCGACGCTGCCTTCCGTCCAGCGTGCCAACGTTCGTTCGCTGGAAGGCCGGGTATGAGCACGATGAGCAGGAGCTTTTGAGCAGTTTGCTGCAGATTACGAGTTCGTCAACGACGCCGGCGATGACGAGATGCTGGAGAAGCGAGCAGCTTGAGGAGGTGCGTGTATGTGTGTGTGTGGGAGAAGAGATCTACTGCATGTCTTTACGTGCGAGCGTAAATTGAAACGTCTTCGAGAAGTGCGCTGGCGTATCATAGCGTAGAAGGTTTCACCTTTATGCCCAATTGTAGCCACCATGAACTGCTTTCGGTCGAAGGATATCGTAGCATGTTCGCTCGTTTGCTTCACGAAGCAGTGCAGCACTACACTGGCGCGCTTGCAAGGTACGTTCATCACAACCCGCATCTGTGCCGTCTGACAGGAGACTCCACAGAGCACGGAGAAACGCTCGGTGTTGCTCGTTTGTTAGTGGTGTTGCTGCTAACTTCTTCCTCTTCCATTTTGTCTTTCTCTTGCCACCTATACTCTCCTTCTCCTCTTTATCTTACTCGTGCTCCTCTTCTGTGTCACCTCCCGCTGCTGCTTTCTCCTGACGTTCGGAAGGTTTGAAATACCTGCCCTCCACAATCATCTCGGCAATCAATTGAGCAGTCTCAGACGTGAAGCGTTCCCCACGTGCTTGCTTGCGACGGATTCTGCTGGTTAAGTGGTCGACATTGTCGACATAGGATAAAGGGTCCGCCCTGGTCTATTTCCTCTTGCCCCTCGACATAATGGCGAATTGTGGAGAATGCAACGCGCGGAGTGATGCTCTGGCCTAAGGACTTAGCCGTGGCTGTGACAGCGAAATTCCTGTGACATAACAGTCAGGTTGCACAGACCTGCCTATCTACCTTAGGGCCTATGGGTGTCCCGTGCAAGTCCATAGCGTGCATGCTAGAGCCGCTATCGAGTCCCTGATGCACTGCCCAAGGTTAGAGGACTTGATATAAATAATACAATAGCTGCTTACACGACTGGTTGATGCCAAGCTGCCCAGGCATCGCCGTATGCAGCGGAACGCGTTGACCAAACGATGGGTCTTCACGTGGACCGTAGCCGAATGGTAGTTCCTGGCGATTGAGGGTATGGCCAATCGATGGGAAACGATGTGCAACATAGTCGAAGAAAGGTCCCTGTTGAGCCATGTGGCCATGGCCAGCTAACAGATATTGTTGTGTCTCATTGCCAAACGGCGATGCCCGGTTGATCATCGAACGTGATGCCCAAATACAGTAACGATCGTACCGATTGGACTGATCTGGGAAAGGTGGCTGGTGAGAGATCACATCGTAATCAGGTGTCATATACCCTTGGTATGGGCATGTAGATCCTCTGCGAGGTAGAAAGGGATGCAAGGGCATGTGGTGTCCGGCATCCATGAAGGAGTGTGCGTATGGCGTTGGCTGTGCATTTGGTGCAAATCAAGACCCATGAAAGAACTCCTGACGATAGCGTCGGGGTAAATCATCAGTTGGACCGAGCTGCGCCATTGGATTCGTAGGCAGCGGTTGCTGTACTTGTGAATATGGCGTGGTCCGTGATATACCTTGACCACTCGCCGGATACCACTCCTCTGGGTGTCCATCAGGACCGAGTCTTGACGCACAAGAGATGGCGATACCGGAACACTCGTCACTGTAGTCAACTAGACCGATGGTTTCTTCAACGGCGGTGTCCTCGGTAGTATAGCGCCTGCTGTCGAGCGCACGACTGAGACGAAACGAGGCCCAACTCCGGTCCTGCGTTTGCGTGGCGTCATGGCAGTGCACGTCGTAGCATTTTTCGGCCGTCTCTGTGACGGGATATGGCTTGTTACTCCCGTGGGTGAGGTTGCAAGAGACGCGCAGATCGAGCCGAGCAAGGTGATATTAGTAGTGCGCTAGCGAATGACGTCTAGATGACAGGTGTGAGAGAGGCCAGGTGAGAGCGGACCGAACATGCTCTTCTACAAGTGAGACCGCGCGGAGTGGGATCACTCTCTTATACGCAACATCTTTCCACAAATGAAAACACCGCGAGCAGGTCAGAGAGAATGAGAATGAAAGTGACGTGACCTATGACTGACCTCTCGCGACTGTCCTACATGAGCAGCAGACACAATCCTTCATTTCTATCTCAGGCACCGCTAAAGCGTCGTGGAGTATGAATAGGAGGAGCAAATAGTGAACTCTCTTGAGTAGGACGTGAGGGTCTGATGGTTTGCGGTCCAGTAAGCAATTGCGCAGGACGCGTCGGTGTTGACGGAAACATGCGCAAATGCTCAGATCCAGCAAGCCACCGAACCCGGCGTGTAGGTATCGGTGAAGGAAGCCACACTCTGGACGCCTCACTACACATCTTCCGAGGCGATTCCGGGCTCTGCGCAGCGTATCCTTCATCATGTCCCCGCTTCCTCTTCACACCACCCTTATCATCATCGCCAGCATCGTCGCGCTTGTTCTTCACATCCCAATCCATCTCATTCTTTTTGTCATCCCGCCAAGTGACATCGCCAAAATGCTTCTTCCACAGCTGTAGCGCATGCGGACGCCACGCGTACGAGCGGAGCTTGACTTTGAGGCCACTCAGTTCTTCGATCAAGGTGTCGTGGTCGATGAGCTCCTCTTCCAAGAGTTGCTGGCATTCAGAATTGTCCGGCGAGGCATAGATGTAGCTGTGTTCGGTGCGGTACTCTGTTCCGGTGCTGCGGACAAGGTACCATTCGATCCAGACGTCTTGGCCGCTGTGAGTGAAGGCGACTCGCATGCGTTGTGAGAGAGGAGATGAGAACGCGATGGTTTGGCGCATCTGGATCGTCAGTTGAATGGTGGTATGCTGAGGATAAATTTGTTCACAGTGAGTTTGGAGGACCGATGGTCTTTTCGAGGGATATATGCAGAGTCTGGATCTGGAGTTGGGGATAGAAGAGCAGGAGGACGAACTGGGGGAGTTAATGTATATCCACAGGCCCGGGCTGCAGACTAGCCAGCTAATGAGTTGTACTTGTTGTTACTACTTTCGAGGCCCAAACTGGTATCCCAAGGTAAGCTCTACAGTATCTTCCAGCGTAGAGCTACATTTTCGTTGTGCAGAGCACCAATCTAGGACATCGAAGTCATCTGGTTTACATCTGTCGTGTAGCTCTTACTTACGAATGCCAATCGGAGTATTTGCCGTAAAGCTTCGGTTCGACGGTTTGATACAGTGCTTCGCGGTAGAATGCACTCTCGAAGTGCGAGTCTTACCTCAACGTTTTAAGTACCAAGCTCTTTCCAGGGTACTCCGTAGCAAACGCTTTCCGAGCGCCTAGCAGTTCAAAATGGAGCTCTTACAGCCTAAACAAGCTCTCGAATACCATTCGAAGCTTCTGATCCCCGTTGAAAGCTCTACATTCAGGTAGACCGTCGATCGTAGCCACGTAAAGCTCTCCACACGCCCTGACACAAAGAGAGAGACCTAGTATGAAGTGAACGAAGCATGTAAAAGCGCTCAACAGTAGAATTCTAGCTCCTGGAAACTCGACCAAATAGAATCCGAGAGTGGTAAATGTAGCAACTTTGCCGTTGCATCTCGTGCCCAGGAAACCCTCTGTAATGAGACGGTTCACACTATGCCTCGAAGATTGTGCAATAATACAGTAACCTACCACCAGACTCCTTCTTCTATGCGCCACGTATTTCCTACTATTCGCTCTCATATCGACTCCCCCGTCTCCGCCCTCGGCCTCATCCCATCCGGCGTAAACGTCCACCCCCGGCTCTCAGTCGGCGTCATAGCCCTCCTCTTCTCAATCGGACTCCACTCCATGCCCGGTGCCGGCAGCCCAGAAATCGCAGCATCGTCTCTCGCGCGCTGTCTCTCCCCCGTCGCAGCCACCGGTCCTTCCTGATCCGTCACCAGCCTCACTCCTGCCGTCCTCTGCCGCTCGCGCTCCTTCAGCTCCCTTTTATCTTCTGCCTTTTTCTTCTCGACTTCGATGATCAGCGTCTTGAAATATGCTTCTGCGGCTGGCGTGGCGCTGTAGTGTACGGGGTGCCACGAGTATGCGTTCGATGCGAGGGGGTTGGCGCCGTACTGGAGGAGCATGCGCAGCGCCTTGAGTTCCCCGGCGGCGGATGCGTGATGGAGGGCGGTGTTGCCTGATATGTCTGAGTTGGTTAGGATCGTGGGACCTTGGAGGATGAGCGTGGGTATGAGGTGCAGCGTGCCGGCGCCCGATTTACAAGAGAGCATGAGCTGGATCTCACATAAGCGACATCTCAACATGTTCGGGACTATCAAGCATACCGCATCGAGCCCTGCCTTGTCCTGCCACGGTATGCACTGTGGAAAGCGCTTCGCCAGCGTAACGCCCATATCTTCTTTCCCAGCCGCCGCGGCAAACATCAACGGTGTCTCAAAGTCATTATTCCGGCTGACCATTTCCTCTTCGTGTCCTTGCTCGATGAGGAACTCCTATTCACTGCTGTGTTAGTTCAAGACACGACTCATGTGAGACTCGGAATGACGTACGGCGATCTGGGTGAAGCCATGTTTCGCAGCCAAGTGTAGGCTTGTGTTGCTTTTGTCTTCGAAGTCTGGGTTTCGCAGCTTCTCGGGGTTGTTCTTGACAATGCGCTTCACGAGTGGGAGGTCATTCAGCAATATGGCGCGGCGCAGACGCCGGGAAGCATCAATCCTGTGGAATGTTAGCAGGTATTCCTCGCAAGCAATTCCTTGACGCACATCGTGATATGGAAGGAGCATGGTTGCACAAAAATGTGGGCTGTGAGTGTTGCTGTGTTGATGTTTGGTGCGGGGAGCTCAGCTGGGGAACTGCGGAGGCTAAGGGGACGGATATTTCTATTTTGGGCAAGCACGACATGACGTCTGTCAGTAAACATTCACAGCGCTGAAACGTAGATATTGCTTCATGCTTCATGCTTCATTAAAATGTTCTTGATGCATCGCTAGAGTGTTCTATCTAGGTCAGCCTTGAGATGGCTATCGTACATCCACTCCAAGCGCTCTACAAGCCCTCAAAGTCGCCAGCTGCGTCATCATCGTCAATGTCTCCCTCCTGAATCTCCTTGGCCAGCTCACGCTCCCGCTCACGCGCCTCCTGGGCGTTCTTCAGCTCCAGGCGATGCTGGTTCATGGGGTAGCGCATCGCCTTGACGCACTCGTCGTGCAGGGTCAGGCACGCTTGGATGCGCTCATGGAAGGCCTCGCCGGGCTCTCGGGTCGCGTAGATGTCTCCAGCAACCTTTGTCTGCATAAAGCCCTTCTCGTGGTCGATTGATGCCTCTATCACGCCATCGCGGATGGCCTTCGCCACAATGTATTCCGCCGACTCTTCGCTCTCGAGTCCCAGACGGATGCATATGTCGCGGAGAGAGATGCGCGAGTATGACAGCGACAGCATGCGGATGCCGGTCTTGATTACGTTCTGTCGCAGGCGGAGGATCAAAGTGTAGGTACCATCGCGGTGGAAAGTTGACGAGTGTGCCTGGACGACCTTCAAGAAGCCCTGCAGGTCACCGACGCGGACGGCGCGCACAAGACGGAAGTATGGCTCGAGCGTGCGCTCAAGGCGGGGCTGGCTGAAGACGTCACGCTCGGGGATGTCACCCATGAGCAGCTCGACCACAATCAGCAGCTTCATCGAGGCCTGGTAGAAGCCGGTTGCGACGTGTGCGGATGGCGACTTGCGGGTGGCGCTGATGAGGTGCTCGTGTGCTTCGGTGTAGGACAGCTGGATGGCGCGTATGCGGCCGAGGTAGTAGAGGTACCGCGCAACCTGGTTGTTGGGCGCATTTGGAGGGAATTGTGTCTGTGCAACGAGGAGATCGGCTTGTGTGATGTCGGCGGTCGAGATGTAGTTGCGGAGGAGCAGAGTGGTGACCGACGCCTGTGTATCGGGGTCCTTCCTGAGCACTGAACTCCGCAGGGCCGCGAGCAGCTTTCCGCGGAGGCCGATAACGGGCGACTGCTTGGACGGCGGCTTGGGGTCCATCTCTTCGTGGAAGAGCGAGAAGTAGAAGTAGGCTTTTGCGGCGAGCGAGTCCAGCGTCCGCCTGTTCAGCTCGCGGATCTTGTCCACCAGCTTCTCCGAGAACTCGGCGCCCTCCTCGAAGTCTTTTTGGTCATATAGATACACCTATGCCCGTCAGTCACTATCAACCACTACTGCTGACAAACATACCTGGATGAGGATGGCTATGTACACGTCCACCTCGGGCAGCGGCTCCTTGGTGCTGTTCTTGTTAAGCTGCACCTCCTCCTTGTACTGGGACACGACGCTCTGTATGGCCTCGCCGTCCATGCCAATGAACTCGATGAAGGTGCGGGCGGTGGCGTTGTTGGGCGAGTAGGTGAGGATGATGACGGAGCATAGTACGCGGTCGGTTAGCCTCTTGCGGAGGGACGAGATGGAGCGCAGGGCGCGGAGGGTGAAGCGCGTGTCGAACTGTGCCACGGCGCGCTCGAGCAGGACAAAGTTGCCGCGGATGTCTACCGTCGTTGGGTCAGCCCGCTGGTAGAGGTACTTGCAGCACGCCAGGTCTGTGGCGATCATGTGACTGGGACACATCTTGCGGACATGCCATGATGTCGTGCAGTTGGCACAGGGGCACTTGGAGGTGAAGGGCATGCTTGACTCCAGGCTTGGGCGTGGGCAACTTACCAGCGATGGCCTTGTGCTCGACATTCTCGGTTTTGGGCTGCTCCGCATCGACGACGACGCCTTCCATACTGTCCGCCATGATGGTCGCTCTTGGGATTTCACAGATGGGGCGGAAGGAGCGGGTGGGGAGTGGGGAGGTGGGCGAGATGGAGTTGTATGCGGTGTGGTTGTGACCTGTGAGGCGGGAGCTACGTCGGAGCTGCTTCACTGACGCGCCGGAGAATCGTACCACCGTGGTAGCGCCGGTGTTTACCACCACGCCCCGCGTCGCCTTCACCATCACCATCAGTGTGCTTTGATATACGAATGGCCGTCATGACGTTACTAGACGCCCATCTCGAGCAGATATCCCTGTGTGCCGCCTCAATTGCAGAATTAACGTATGAATATTAGCTTCTTCACCCTCTTGCGACTGACTATGCACCAGTTTTGCCCCGCCCAAGATATTCACGAATGCACTACTCCAGAACCACGACATCACCAGTCTGATCCGAGACACGGAGCTTCACGAGCGCGCCCTCTTCTCTGTACCTCCACCGCCAACCGCACCGAAGCATGCAGACCAATCCACATCCACCAACAGGAGGAACACCATTTTCAACCCAGCTGGTAACAGCACAAACATTTCCGGAGGAGGAGCAAATGCCGTCCGAGCACCACGGCGTAATACTGCCGTGGCTGCCGTGCTAGGGAACGACCTCGTAGAGCGGATACGGAGAGGCGGCGGTGGAGGCGCAGGGTCAGGTCTGGGCTACAGAACGTATGACAGTACAAACAAGAATGAGGTCGACGTGGATTCCCTACTCGAGGGGGCTGAGAAGCTACTTGGAGTGTAGTATGTCTGGCAGTCTCCATGCTCGTCATCTGAACTAACACCCCACAGCCCGATACCCGGCGCACAGGAGAAAATCGCAGCCATGCGACAGCGTCACGCCCAAGTCACTGCCTCAGTAGACTACTACGAAGAACGACTTGCCGAACAGAACATCCAATTAGGCCGCTTGAACCGAAATCGAGACTACGTGGACGATGAAGAGGACGTCGAAGAAGAGTCACAAGTCGCACCTCCACTGAGTGAAGAGGACTTGCGACGAGAAGAGGAAGAGATGCGGCAGCTCGAAAGGAAGAAGAAGGAGCTCGAAGACCGAGTGACTTCCATGTCACGAGACATCTCAGGTCTGCGATGATGAGTTCGGATGACGCGAACCAGAAGAGGACAAGTTTCGCACAGTGCAACGAGATACCCACGGCTTCACGCCTCCATTTCTAATTTGGACTTATGTCCTACAGTATGAACTGCAAGATGTGTTGGCCAGAACTGCTATTGGACAGTCTGGTTGAGAACCCATGTGCTGTGCTGACATGACTGCTGACATGACTAACAACCGACCTTCGAGTTGCGGAATTGGCTGTAGACTTAGCCTTGTCTGCACCACTATTACCCAAAAGAGAGCCGATTCTATTGGGTAATTGGATGCTCCAAGGGCTCGTTGCTCTACACATTCGCATCGGCTCCAGGCCACCGCGGATCGGTTCCGTCGATAGACATACATATAAGAGGCTCTCTCGTGGTTATAGACACCCTAGTTAGGTCCTAAGGTTGACAAAGCTCAAACTCAAATTCAAGATGATTGACTTCACTCTTACTCCCGAGCAGAAACAGCTCCGCTCAAATGCCCATAGCTTCGCCCAGGCCGTTCTTTCAACCGCCCCAAGTCTCTACTCCAACCTCCCCACCCAAACCGAGCGTTTCAAGGCGACTCTCCCCATCTACCAAGCAGCGGTCAAGGCCGGTCTGATCAAGGGCCAGATACCAATTGCTCTGGGTGGCACCTCAGCTGGCATGCTCGACGCCGCTATTGTTGTCGAAGAGTTTCATGCCGTAGAGCCCAGCACTGCGATTACTATCCTAGGCACTGGACTTGGTATGTTGCCACTTATTCTAGCCGGCAGTAAAGAGCAACATGAGAAGTTCCTGGCCCCGTTTCTGGGGCAGGAGGGCGAGATGCTAGCGAGCTTTGCGCATAGTGAACCGAATGGAACTGCGAATTGGCTGGAAAAAGGTGCGCCTGGATTACAAACGACAGCGTATAGAGATGGCGATGAGTGGATCGTAAACGGGGAGAAGGTACTCTGAATTCTACTTTCCAACATATCCACCCCTAATTTACCATATAGCTCTTGACCACCAATTCCAGCGGCTGGGACCACCGCGGCGCCGCCCTCCAATGCCTCGTCTGCCGCGAATCCAAGCCCAACACACCCCAAGACCCATCCTCCGACCCCTCATCCCACATCCTCATCCTCCTCATCACCCGCTCCGACATCGCCAACAATCCCCCCTCAGCCTACCGCATCCTCTCCGATCCCGAACTCAGCGGCCACGCATCCGTCAACGGCCCACACACCCTCTTCACCAACTTACGCGTCCCGCACACCAATCTCCTCGCCCCACCAGGCCAAGGCGCACAAGTCGTCGAGCGCACATTCGGCATGAGCGCCGCCTTGGTCGCAGCCATGAGCGTGGGCGTAATGCGCCACGCATTCGAAGGCGCGCTCGCGTTTTGCAAGAGCGAGTCGTGCGGCGGTTCGGTGCCGATTATTAAGCATCAGAGCGTTGGTGATCGGCTTATCGATGTGAAGATGAGGATTGAGGCGGGGCGCGCGCTGGCGTGGAAGGCTATGAGCGTGTTGGAGAGTAAGGATGAGGGTGTTATGTGGGAGCAGAGATTGGAGATTGCGTTGGGGGCGAAGGTGTGGTGTAGTGAGCAGGTTGTTGGGGCGGTGGAGACGTGTATGGGTGTTGTGGGGATGTGAGTATTTTGTTCATGTTGGAGTTTGGATGTACGGGGCTAATTTGGTGATAGGAAGGCTTATGCGAGGGATATGCCGTTTACGAAGTTGTTGGAGGATGCGGCTTGTCTGCCGCTGTTTGATGGGGGGAATGTGGGTGTGCGGAGGAGGCAGTTTGAGAAGATTTTGCAGAGAGAGGATTATAGGCCTTGGGCGGCGACGTATGGCTCTGAGGATTAGCCCTGAGATCGGTTAGGTACCGTGTACCTCCATCAAAATCCGTTCGACAACGAACGACTGTAGAGGCATGTAGTTCTATGTTTCACGCGGTTGTCTATGTCATTGCACAGTAGCAGCCTACCAGAGCAACACAAACGAGGTTTGGTATGTATAGCTTAGTTTTACTTGTCGTGTAGATGGATACAGTATTCTGGGCTGGCTACGCTTTTATTGACTTGATGTTGATAAAACTTCAGTCGTGGGACAAGATGCCACACGGTTGGTTCCCAATATCATGTTATTATAAGCCTCGGGCCATGAGCTACGCGTGACGTATTTACAATTCAAATGCAGGTAGTAGAGAATCTTAGGCTGCAGTGCCATGATTTTTCTCTCTTGTTTATCGTTATGTTTACCTCAGTGATCACCTGCATGGAAGGAGCTTAGGAATCACTGAGTAATGGAAGAAATTTATGTGTTGGTAAATGCATTGTCCAGTTCTCACTCTAGTACTTCACCCTGGAATTGACATTGAGCTTATGAATTGCTTTCGTCTCTGATTACCTGGTCGATCTTTCGGGGCCATCCACGAAGTTCTGGGTCAGAATGTTTGGAGGTTTAGCTACGCTCTCTAGGGGTTGAGCATGGGGTACTCTCAAGGTGGCAGACAAATGTATGTCGTTGAATCATTGAAAGCCATAGCGTGTTATCGCAACGTCTTCCCTGTAGCGCAGACAACCACAGTGATCCACGTGACACCTCCAAACGTGCGATGCCGTTGCACTCTCCACAGTTCTCTGTGTCTTACACTCGCAGCGGGTCACCGTCATACAAATATACGTGTGGAACATTCCGACGATACTTCCCGCGAGGTGTTGCTGTGTCGCAATATCGGGCATACTTCGTACCTGCAGAGCCGTTGTTGGCCCGTAGATTTCGGATCCCGGATCGTTTGGGAGGCCTAAAGGACTACTTCGTTGGCTTGATGCAGCCACGCAGCTTCCTATGGTCCGAGGGAATACGCCACCATACGAAGGTGTTCTTTTTCTTTGGCTAGCCGACTTTGGCACTCAATGTGTTCCGAAGGTTGAAAAAGTAGAAACGAGCACCTTCGTACTTTGCTTCATGCGTTGAGGCTGGGTCGGTGACTTCGGCGCCACGATCAAAGATTCTGAGGAAAGAAAAAGGAGTCAAATTCTTGTCAACAGACCAATACAAACCATGCCTTCCCATGCGTGTTCGTGTACGACAGTAAGCCTGACTATAGCCCAGAACCAGGCAAGCCATGCCCAAGTTTTACAATAAACTTCTGAGATAAGCTGCTTACCTGCGGGTAAGAAGGACGCGAGGCGTTCGGTAAAAGAGTGCTTGCCTGGGTTTAAAAGGCACCGTACATAAATCGGGCAATACATGACGGACGGATGTTCGTGAAGCCGGCAGCATCGCATATTCCAGCAACTGCAAGAGTAAGATTTTGCGAGCTGAGGTGAGCCGACTTCCAAGGCCCCGAGCGTGAGCTTGCATATACAGTACCACTGGAGATATTTAGGACCAAGTTTTCTAGAAGGTCCAACGTCGTTCTTTGCAAGCCACAGCAATATCGGAGCACTATGAAGGCTCGATGTTGAGCTTCTGGAACAATGTACGAGCTGGTAGCGAGCAAGGTAATTAATTTCGAGCCCGCGCGCGAACCTGGGTCCCGGACTGTGTGATGCATGCGCAATCGACAACGTCGATAAAGCGGGTGGATAAATTCGTTGCGGTCGGTCTATCTTCTGGCGCCAGCGTGGAGGACCGTGGAATACGGAGTAGAATCGGGCGCTATTGCAACAGCGCCATTGCTTGGCCTACCTTAATCGCTCCCTTGGGGCCGGCGCACACCTCGAATCAGGCGCTCACTTCCTGCGGGAAAAGAATATCCACGGTACGAGACTCCGGAGGCGCACCGCTCTCGTGCTCGCGCGTTGATGTTTCCATCACGCTTTTTCAAAACACTTTGTGAGCAATGCAAAGTCAAGTTTGAAAGGGCGGTTATTCTCGTGCTTCGAATGGTCTTCGTTGTGATGCGATGGGGTTCCGCTGATCGGACAAATTTGTGGCTGACCCCAGAATCCGGAGTGGCCGTAGCGCCAGCTCCAGACCTGTCGCATGCAAAGTCAGCAGCAAAACGCGGGAAGAAAAGTTATGCTTAACAACCTTATCGGCACCTACAGGTGTAAGCGAACGGGCTGGTGACTGAGGCGCCGGGGTAGACGGTGTTGTTCATTTGCACGCTACCGGTGCTCTGAGCATGCGCAGATTTGTCTTGGTCAATTCCTGAACGACCTCGCAGCTTCAACCTGAATGCAGACTTCACGACACATCGATGATTCAGCACGAGAGTGCTGAAGAAAGACGTCGGCGACATCATCGCAGGTCAGCTTTGCTGACGCGTCCTGCCAGGTTGTTACCACTGGCCCAGCGATGATGCCAGATAGCCTTGGCCCGTCGTCGAAACAACTTTTGTGTTTAGCTTGGCTGGGGTGGAGTGTGACTGGCGCCAGTGAGGTGGGCTCGGGCCTTTGTCTTGCTAGAGACAAGCTGAGGAGCCAGTTTTCGCGACACCTGGCATCTGGGTCGATGATGGCTTTCACTGCTATACTGCCTTAGGCATCTCCTAACGAGCATCCACCTGATGGAAAGATGACTGGCTGGCGACAATCAGGCAACACCTACATCTTTCGCAGATCAGTGTCTCGTTCTCAGATCGCAACGGAAGGCTCGGAAATGATTTGCTAGGCAGATGCCTGGAGAACAAAAGACAAGATTGCGAGGACTGTACCAAGTCTATGGCACTCCTGAAGCGGCACTACCGCGGGCCTGTCATACCGCGTGGTGGGTAAATCGGATCGCGTTGTGAGCTTAAACCACAGCACCAAGCTTCATCTATCTCGTGGCCGAGCATTCAAGCGAAGGGCCAAGGAAGATATCAAGCCCGCGATTACGTTAGAGTGGAGCCAAGCGGATACAATACCAAGGCATGAAAAGCGACACGTGGGCACGACCTACGATGCTCGATTGACGTGAATCTTAACATGTATCTGTGGCTCTCATCGCTACGTTATCGACTTGTTGTACGCATGCTCGCGATCTGACAGCGAAGGTAGAGGCAACCGTGGGACGGCATTGAAGTGGCCCCTGAATGCCCAGATGCTTTTGTCCGTCTCCCAAGGCCGCCCAGAGGCACAACTCTGGGTGCGGAGAACGCCATGGGGCGGTTTTGGGGCGCCTCGTAGCCAAGCAATGCCTCACATGCGAAAGATTCTGAACGCTCCCGGCGTCACGGCGTGCTGGGACGCCTTGGTCTGGCTTGGTAAAATAATCCCCACCGCAGACTACGTTACTTTCCATACGCGAGCGGTGGCCAAGGGTCACAAGACGGATTGACGGACTCGTTGGCTACACGGCCAGGGCTTGGAAGTGTCAAAACCAGGGTGGAAGTGGATCCGCCAAGTAACGCGAAGCATTGGATTTGGGTTTAGGTTGATCAGCTAGTATTTGCAGAAAGCTTGGCTTAGGAAATGATCGAGGCCACGCCTCGCAAGACTGGGCAGACTGGGCGACGGGAAAATGGCAGATGCGTTGGTGGACCATGCGAATGCTGGCAACACGAGAAGTATTTGGCGGTCTGAGAGCTCTGTATGATTGTTGTATTGCGGCGTAGCAGGCAGAGGGCTGTGTACGTACGGTCTTTATGGTCGGACAGCTCGGACGGCCCCAGTTGCAGTCAACGGCGTCCAAATAAAGCTTCGGCTGCTTGTGGGCCTCGAGCATGTCGCTATCAGACGCCACTCCAGGTCTGGGCGGCGATCAAGACCCCAGCGCCGAGAAAAGCCAAAGATATCCCAGGATGCCAGGTTCCGCTCACGCTGCGGGCCCCACGAGTACATGAAAGACTGGTGCCCGCTGTTGCCTTTCCCACGCTTTCGCTCCGTCCACAAAACTGCGCCAGTATCGAGCCTGCCCGCCGCACATTGTGGAGACCACCTGTCATACGCACAAATTGTTTCGTCGACGGCCTGTTTCACGCACACTGACAGCCCTGCCGCCGCCTGAACATTCAATCTCGAGTAAGCTTACTCCTGCTTCATGCTTACCGGAGTGTCTGCGTACGAAGGTGCTTGCCTATAGCACGATCGCTCCTGCCATCGGGCATCGTCTTAGTCGCACCTTCCGCAGCCGCCAGCCGCACCTTCCTCTGAGCTGACCCATCTGCAGACTGGATGTTCGAGAGAGTGACTCCACCCAACCTACACACCACACCACACCAGCACCGTCACAATGGAAACATATCACGGCCACGTCCGCACGCCCAACGATGCCATCATCCTGTTCGAGGCCTGCCGGATAGGCATACTGCCGCGGGTACAGCGCCGCCTCTCGGAGAAGGAGCGCCAGCAAATCAAGTCGGGCTCAGTATTCGTCTGGGATGAGAGAGAGGCAGGCATGAGGCGGTGGACAGATGGGAAGTCGTGGAGCGCAAGTCGTGTGTCCGGCAGCTTCTTGACGTACAGAGAAATGGAGGGCAAGCGAGGAGGCAGCGCAATCCCCACAGCGCCCACCGTAAAGCGAGCCAGCGGAAAGTCGCCAGACGGCTCAGCAACAGGCGACTCGGACGGCGAGGGCCCAGACGGCTACCGGTACAAGCCAGACGGCCTCATGAAGCAGTCCTTCAGCATCACCACGTCCAGCGGCCAGCACCTCCACCTCATCAGTTACTACTCACGCTCAAATTCCAACAACCTCCCACAGCCCACCAACGATGCGCAATTACGCCACATCCGACCGCCGAAGAACATGTACCCCGAGTCTACTGTCAACGAAGTCCAATCTGTTCCTGCCGTCACCCGTGGACCTATGCCTGGCTCGCCGTACAGCCCTGCCCCTCACAGCATCACACCAGCTTCGCCATATGCACGGCAAGGCCCAGTTGCGCCGATGTATGCTGTCCCAGTATATCCACCAACACCACCAAATGGCACTCCCCCACTCCACGCATACTACGCACAGCACCCTTACTTTTACGGTGGCATCGTCTACGCGCAGCCGCCCTACCAAGGCCATGTTTTCGACCGACCACCGCCACAGATGAACAACCCGCATGCGCCACCAGGCCATCCAATGCTCATGCACCACCCAGCATACGCCGCCCACGCAGCGCATGCGGCTCAGCAGTACATGGCGACACCTCCAGTTCGTGCCCCTTCAGCAGCAGAGCAGGCGCAGCAATATGCCGCACGGGTCCCACCACCGCCTCCTGCCGCCTCGTCTGTGCCAGAGCAAGGCCCCCAGCTTCCTGCTATCAATGGTGCGGCGGCTTCGGTCGGCATCACCAAGCCACCAACACCGGAGCCTTCAGAAAAGTCCCAGTCTCAGGGCAGCGAATCGGGGCCGGCGGCTTCAAGGCCACTTCCCACCCTCGGCTCTCTCCTGAACGGCGATGGCAACGAGAAAGAGAACCAGAGTACCAGCCGGTCGGGCAGCCGCAGTCCAAATACTGCATCAAGGTTCCCTCGGGATCTTGCGCCGGAGCATCTCGCGAAGAACAGCTCTGCTGCCGACAGCAGCGCACTGAACAAGCTCAACAGCGTGTTTGTTCGATCGTAGCGCGTCATCACTTCTGTCTACTTCTCTTCCCTTTCAAAACACTTCGGGTGGAACTTTCTAGCATTTACGACTGCATCTACAAGGCGTTTGGGAGCATACCGATCCGATCAGTGGATCTGGGTTACCAACGCCTATGGATGGCGTGGAGTTATGGCGTTTAGCGGCTTGTACATGTATCTGTGTGTGCTGTAGCATTGTATCATGCTCATGTTATGCCTCATGTCTTCTCTAGCATTCCAAGAATCAATTCTGAATTCATCACTAGCACTCGTTTTAAGCTTATTTCGTGATCAGCGCCGCTAAGCGAAGCTCGCCTCGTTGACATCATACGTGAAACAACTTGCCTACACACACGAGGGTATGCATGCGCGACGACAGTGTCAAGCCAAGAGCCCTGTGTGTGTTTAGTCGAGTCCGTTAGACATCGTGCCATGCATGTGCGAAGCTCGGAGTTAACAAGAACGGCGGTCAAGTTCTGTCCTTTGCATAACAGCTGCCTTTTCCGGGCATTTGACTGCACATCATGCAGTGCCGGGCTTTTTTTCGTAGCTTGCGGATCAACGCTGGTAAATACCTAGCCCAAGGCCGACCTCTCGTGGTGTGCCAAAGTTCGGAAACACACCGGAGCTTGTTGAACAACCGGCATGAGTTAGTTCTTACAATGGACTTTCGAGTACTGGAAATGGTATCCAAAACGTACCAACAGTCATGGACTCTGCTGCGGCGCTTTGTGTAGAGCACAGGCGTGAGAAAATATCGCTGGTCGATGTCCGCTGGTTCGCTTGTTTACGAAGGTTCGAGAGGTCGACATGGGACTCGTCGCAGACGTCGACGGCGTTTGGTGCCAGTGTGAGGGTCCTGGACTTCATGTCATGGGCGGAGTAACCAGCACTCGATGTAGAGCACAACGCAGTGCCAGACAGTGAGTACATACTGTGAGGTCGCAGGATCTACCAACATTGTCAAACCCACGTCAACATACTTTGTGACGTCGTGCCTGTATTCGCAGCATCCAACATGCTTGTCGATAGCAGGTTGACTAAGGTTCATCGTCTCGGAGATTAGGCGGGTGTGTGAGGTTGAGGAATGGGCCGAGACAGGCAGGGCGATGCTGGCGAAGATTGGGTTCACAGCAGGAATGCGGAACAAGTGCGTGCGCACCGTTTGAAACGTCCCGGTAGAGGAGACACGTTTTGGAGGACCGACTTCACTCGCGCATCCATCTAGCGACTCTAAGTACTCACAAAGACTGATATCACTGTTGTTGTTCGTTGCACGGCATTTGTTTACTAGCACGCGGCAGACTAGGCCCGACGCGACATTGAAGCCCAGCGATCGACGGTACAGCGCAAGCACACGGCCACACCCACGCCCACCGCAGAGCTGCCTGCACCGTGCATCCAGCCTCCTTCTAACTTCTGCCCACAACCAAGAGGACGCCGTACCAGACATGCTCAATGAGCGATCCGGCGGCGACGCTTCCTCGACCGCACGAGAGCAAGAGCAGCCCAGCGCCTGCCGCGCCCGACAACACCCCGTCTCCCTCTGAGCTGGCACATGCATCGAACAACAAATCACCGCCCCCACAAATACAGATACAACCACAACACACACGCCGGCCCTCCAACAACTCCAACTCCAATTCCAACGCGCCGCTGTCGCCCCGGCCCCTCAAGGCCACGCCGCCGCACCTCGAGCGCGACATCACCACCAAGCTCGCGAGAAATGTGTCGCCGGGCCTGCTGGCTCGCATGAAGTTCCTCAACCAGGGCAACGACGCCGCCAGCAAGCGGGAGCAGGACGTCGGCCGCATTGACGAGGACGAGATCCGCCGCCTCGACGCCTTCCACAAGCGCCGCAGCTTTGGCATCGAGCGCCGGGGGACAGCCTGGAGCGGCATAGGGCCGCCGCCCGAGGAAGGCACGACCGGCACCCTCACTCTCACCCCCTCGGAGACCCAACAGACGCCGCCTATCATCCCCCAGTCGACGGGCTCCAGCGTGCCCCCCCTGGCCATGGAGCCCGACACGGAGACGGAGAGCGACCACAGCAGCGTCGTCTCCACTAGCGACCGCCTGCAGCCGTCCGAGTCCGAGGCCGACGACGTGCTCGACATGCAGAAGTACCGCCTGCCGGACCTCACCAAGACGAAGACTCTGAGCATGCCCCCGAGCGAACCGCCGACAAAAGCCCCTACAGAAGCCCCTACAGAAGCCCCTACAGAAGCCGCGAGCGAGGTACAGTCACGCCCACCCACGCCGCCGCCCAAGGACACGCCAAAGCTGGAAGAAGCCCCCCCACAAGTAGCAAACGAGGCGGTCGAGGCAGTCGAAGAGGTCTCCGTCCTCGACGACAATGGCGTCGACATCAACAGCTACTTCCAGCGCCGCCACTACCCGCGCGCCACCTCCATCTACACCCTCTCCAAGGCCAGCTTCAGCAACCAGATCCAGCAGCTGACCTCAATGAAGCTGCCGCCCACCACCATCGCCTCCGAGATAACCTCTCTGCCGTCGTCCACCCTCGCCGGCCGCGCCCTGCACAAAGCCGCCAACGACATCCGCCTGTGGATGAAGAAGGCCGCCGACGTGCTCAGCGGCCTCGACGCCGAGGACGACGTCGAGTGGGCTGCGGCGGCTGGACGAGAGGGCCTGGAGGAGGTGGACACCGCCGTCACAAAATTCGAGAGCCTTGTCGTTGTCTACATCAGCGCCATCGAGGACTTGCAGGCGCGATCAGACATCACCAGCCTCCCGAACAGGGACCAGGCGACGCTCATGAAGCAGATGGAGGAGATTGTCGCAGAATGGGCGCAAATCAAGGACACCCTCAAGGGCATTAAGAGCCAGGTCGAGATCGCTATGGAGTGGGAGGAGCTGTGGAACAACGTGCTGGGCGAGATTGGCGCTGAGATTGAGAACCTGAGCAGGCTGGTCTTCGAGATGGAGGAGCGCCGGCATCGCGTTATCTCAGACTCTGTTGCCGAGTCGGCAGAGAAATTCGACATTGCAGACCTCGAGACCATTGTCGAAGAGACACCGAGACAGCCGTCAAAGTTGGCCAGCAAGCGGTTTAGTATGCCGACCCTGGCCGTCATTTCGCCCATCTCACCCATTCCTCAAATCGAACACGAGAACACGAGGCTACTAGCGCTGTTTGCAAAGCTGCAGCCCCTGCGTGCCTCGCTCGACTTCCTCCCCATGCGACTCTCCGCTTTCCAGGTTCGAGCTATCAAGATCTTCCCGTCTGCCTGCGACGAGCTCTCACGGAGGAAGGAGCAGCTAGAAGAGCTGGAGAAGAAGCTCGAGGCTGATGCAGATGCTTTGAGAGAAGAGCTGGGCGAGGACAAATGGGTACACAGCTTCCGTCAGGCTGGAAGCAAGGCAGTCGCCATGTACGACTCGTGCATGAAGAGCGTGCAACGCTTGACTGAAGCGATTGAAGAGCACGATGAAGAGAAGATTGGCGCACGCATTGCGACCTACAAAGACAAGCGCGACCACTACCCGCCATCGATGAAGCGTGTGCTCGAGCTGATCGACATCGAGATGAAGCACCGGTCAACCGTCAATGGCGAGATTCTGAGAATCCAGCAGGATGTTCGTCAGAAATTCATCGACCTCGAGAGCGTCATCAAGGACATGGACGCTATCCTCGACGAGTTTACAGCATCACGAAAGCTCCGCGATTCTGTCTCCACGGTATTCTCTACACGCACGGAGGCATCGCTCGCAGGCTCGGCCATGGATACGCCAAACAGCTCTCCAGCATCTAGTATTGTCATGAGCCGCAAAGGCAGCGACCAGGGTCCTAGGATGATTAATAGTAAGAAACCTCGTCAGTCGAGTGCGACAATCTCAAAGCCGCCATTGCGAGACAACCGTCGTTACTCCAGCGTGCCCTTGGGCACACCAAACGGAACTCATATTTCCACCCTCCCGTGGAATCGGTATGCATCAACGCCATCTCGGGCCATGACCGCAACGCCTACAAGATCTGAGACTCCCAAGACAGAGCGACCAGCTGTCAAGCCGCGCTGGAGCTCGGACGTCAAATTGCGAGACACTGTCATCGGTCACAATTTCAAGCCGCTGAGCCTGACGATGCCTTCACCCTACAAGAGGGGAACAGAGACATCGCCTCGTTCCTTCAGCAGGAGTGCGTCCAGCATGTCTTCGATCCCACTCCGAAGCCCCCTGAGCCGCTCGTCTGCTCTATCACCGCCCCCTTCAACTCGCACTGGCTCGACCACTCCAGCCCAAGGACGCCGACCCCTGGCAAGTCCAATGCATTCTCCTGCTACGCCTGCGAAGGGCAAGCTACCCATGCGCTCCACTCCTCGCTCTTCAACACCCGCATCAGCGCGGCAAGCATCGATCGTGGAAGAGGATACAGAAAGTGGAGCGATCGAGGAGAGCCCCATCGCTCGACGAGCCGCACGACCTCCCAGCGTCGCTAACAGCCGGCGCAGCAGCATGCTTCCAACACCAAAGCAGCGTACACCCTCTACCTCAAGCTTAGCGCCGTCTACGCCTGGGCGAAGCATCAGCAGACTCGAGGAAGGTCGCACAAGCCGTGTGAGCGGCCGTCAGTCGAGCATGGGAGAAAGGCCGGGTTGGAGATAGGCTCTCTCAAGACGCACATATCTCCTCGATGCAGTTTGACCGGGACAACTCCTGGTATTCAATCTCCACTTCGCAGTCCGGCTGGACCCTCACCTGTTCCCCAGTAATCATTTTTTAGTAGGCCGCCAGCTGTCTTTTTTTGTTTGTTTGCGTGCTTTTTCCGGCGTTTTATGGTCAGTGTGGGAGGGGCAGAAGCATCCTATACCCCTTTGTTTTTTTGTTGACAGCGTTACACGACGCGTATGCGTTGTTGGTGCAGATACGCATGGTTTTAGCTGTGTTGAACATTGCGCTGGGACGGCAATTAGTATGTGATAGTAGTGTGGCATGCATATGCATTAGATAGCAGAATCTAAGAGAATTTGATAGCCTGATATGACACGGCGCATTCTCTGTAATGCCTACGAATCGACTATTTCTCGCACCACTACGAAGATAATGGCACGTGTTTGGTCAACCACGCTTTCCCTCTTCAGACACGGAGCGAACGTCACCTCTATTAAACATGCATGACCGCTGCTTTGAGGTATAACATACCTCCACAATTGTTCCGCAAGTCGCCTTTGCTTAGTATATTGCGGTGCTTGATTTGTAGAGTAAAGTGGCGTTGGAAGTGCCATCTAATCTACTCGGATCGTCGTAGTTTGAGATCGCCGTGACTCCGTCTCTCCGGATGGTTCGCAATTGTGAAATAGGTAAAAGAATGATTACATCTCGAATGTGACCAGCGAGCAGTTTACGCATCTTCTCCCTCCACAATTCTTAGTTAGCCTAGCAAACATGCTCAACCTCCTCACCATCACATTAGCCCTCACCTCTCCAGCCCTCGCATCTTGCACCCCAACCCCAAACACCACATCATCATGGTCAGGCTGGCAGAATATAAAGCAACTTTTCGCCTTCGGCGACTCCTACACGCAAACCGGCTTCGACCCCACATCCACTCAACCCAGCCCCTCAAACCCCTTCGGCAACCCGCCTTACCCCGGCTGGACCTCCTCCAACGGCCCCAACTGGCTCGGCTTTCTAACCACCACATATAACCAAAGCACGATACTGACGTACAACATGGCATACGGCGGCGCGACTGTAGATTCGGCGCTCGTGAAGCCGTATGCAGATAGCGTGGTGTCGATGAAAGACCAAGTTGAGAAACAATTCGTGCCGATATACAGAGATCGGAAGAGCGCGAAATGGAATGCAGAAGATTCGTTATTTGCGTTTTGGATTGGAATTAATGATGTGGGGAATAGCTGGTGGCTCAATAACGCGACGCTCTACGACGCTATTTTCGCCACATACACCGATCTGCTATCCCAGCTCCACGCCACCGGCGCGCGCAACTACTTGTTTCTGAGCGTCCCGCCCGTAAATTTGAGCCCGTTGATACTCAACCAGGCGGACGACGGGTACGCGAAGGAGTACGAGGGGTATGTAATCACAGACTGGAACAACCGATTAGCACGCATGGTAGCCGAGTTTACAACGACGCATGCTGGTGTCAGGGCGTTTGTGCATGATGCGCATGCGCTTTTTAGTAAAGTGATTGGGGATCCGGGGAGTGTGGTGCAGACGAGGGGGTTGAGGAATGTTGACGGGTTTTGTGGGGCGTATAAGAGGTATGTTATTGCTGTTTGGGTATGAGGTTGATGGGGGTTGGAGATGGCTAATGGGGATAGTGGGACGCCGACTTGGTATACGAAGGATGAGGGGTGTGAGTTTGCGGTGGATGAGTATTTGTGGTTGAATGAGTTGCATCCAGGTAAGTATATATGTACGAAGTGCATGTGAGACACAGACTAACTTTGAACCTACAACTCTCGCAGGGTTTGCGATGCATAATGCGACGGCTGCCTCGGTGGCGGAGTTGTTGGGTGGGTAGAAGGTATGCGAGGGTATGGATGTGTATGAAAGCGGCTGACGAGATATGTAGAGTCGTAGCGGAGGGAGAAGTTTGAACTTTGGGGAGAAGAGCGAGGGTCGCTTGAGGTTATTGTGTCGAACTTTGGATTACACTGAGTATCTGCGACGGCGATGACATGTCAATGTGGCATCAAGTAGTTGAACCATAAAGTACCTATACATTCAATCCCAACACAATCGTCAACCCATCATTACACGTTAAACCACTTTCTTCCTCTCATCTACGCCAGCGAATAATTCTCCGTCCCAACCGACCCACCAGTCTGATTCATCTGCGCCTCAAGTATAACCTCTTCCTTCCCAAAGCTCCAATCCTCAATGGCCTGGAAGCTACCCTCCTGGCTCTCCGCCTTACCATTCCCATACGCCTTGGCATCCCACTTCTCCGTGCCCTCCACGCCCTTCCACTGCTTCTCGCTGCCAAACGTGCGGAAAATCTGCGCATTCAAGCGCTCGTAGTTGTCGTAGCTCTTAGGCCAGCCGCCCAGGCGCTGGTACGCCATCTTGAGCAGACGCATGTGCTTGAGTGCCAGCGCAGACTTGTCGATTGTGGAGCTGTCGATGGCTTGCGCACCGGGCGTATTGACGCTCTTCTTTACGTTGACGCCTTCGCGCGCGAGAAGGGCGGCGGCAGTATCAAGCTCGTCGTCTTCGTCGTCCCCGTCTGCGCCTTGCTCGTGTACGACTAGGCGGAGTATGTCCTCGTGTACGCCGATCGCCTTCTTGAAGAAGTCGGCTGCGAGACCAGTGGTCTTGGGGTCTTTCTGGTACGAGAGCCCGGTCGAGGTGTACAGCTGCGCAAGGAGCTCGTAGGTCTCGATAGTGACGGGTGCGCGTGGACCGTGGGCGCGGCGCATGTTGTATGCAATGTCTTCGGCGAGGCGAATTGCCTTGACGGGTTGGTTGGCAAGGTAGCGCGCACAGATGAGGCGGCGGCCCAGGTTGAGAAGGATGGAGGCGGGCCATGTGCGTTGGGCGTCGCGGGTGTTCCACAAGGTAGCAAGTAGATGCTCCAAGGTCTCGTAGTCTTCTTGCTCGCCCAGCAGGACAGACAAGTGCGAGAGCTCGTACAGCTGGATCTGGGCAAAGTTGATGTTGAGCGATTTGCAGATCTCGAGGATGCGCTTGACGATGCGGTTGCTGAGCTCGAGCATCTTCTTGCGGAGCGTGGGGTCGCGACACTTCTCCTCGCTTGTGCGGCCGACAAGAAGGCTGGCGAGCTTGAAGCCCATGCTGATTGCGCGCGGTCCATTGTAACCGTCATGCTTGCTGGCGTACAAAAAGCCGAGGTGTGCGATGTCATAAGCTTCGGGGAACTTCTGGGCTTTGGTGAGTTTTGCCGTGCTGTCGTTACTCGCCAGGATGACACTGCGGTTGAAACTCTTTTTGCGGCCGTTGCCCAATTGATCGAGGATTCCGATAATGAAGATGCGTGGGGATTCCTTGGATTGAGTGTTGAGATCTTGGGCATCACGCTTGACGAAGAGGCCAACAGCTTGCTCCTCGACGACAGTGATCATCTCTGGCTGATCGTTGCGGCGCAGGAAAAAGCGAAGTGGAGCCGCGGCAAGGAGTATGTTGGTCAGGCTCTCGTTGTTGTTTAGAGTCTGGTGGAAGTGCTCGAAGTAGATGTACTCCAACGTCAAATCGGACATGATCTCCGCGAAAGTCTGGTTGAGGTCCTTGCGGATGTTGTATTGCAGGGACGCGAGGAACGCCAACGAGGAGCGGCTACTCTTCGTCAAGTCAAATGACCACTTCGAAGCGTTGCGAGTATCCTTTGCACAGATCTGGCGATGCAACTCTTGGACTAGGCTGTGGGCAGTGCTGGTCTGATCGATCGAGCGGTATGTCGAAGCAATGGATGCTGCGCTCTCGATCTGCTTCTGGCTGGAGGTTTCCTTGGACACGATCTCGGCCACGGCAGTGTTGAGCTTCTTGACTGCAACATCAGACTTTTGTTGGCGGTTGTACAGCATTGCGATCTCCCTCAAGCTATTAAGAGAAGACTCATGCGAGTAGCCATGAGCACTGGCAGACTTCCGGAGTTGGTCTTCGGATGTGCTCAAAGCACGCTGGATAGATTCAGCCTTCATGTTGCTGGAAGAGTCCGAGTGCAACTGCTTGACGTAGAGCGACGACAGCGCCCGGCTTACGTCGGAAGAACTCGTGCGCGTGGTAACAGTCTTGGATCGGCTGTTGAAATCTTCATAAAGGGCAATCGCTTGCGAAGCATGAGCCTCGCTACGCTGTGCAACTTGCGCAAGTGACAGAGTAGCCTCCACGGCGATGGTAGAGTCCGCTCCAAACACTGATGTAACCGTTTGGCGGTACTCCTGGGTTACTTGGTACAGCTCCGTCCAGCTTGACTTGGTCTCCTCCAGGGATTTATAGAAGCGCTCGTACATGGTCTGAACGAATTTGACGTCGCTGAAGATATTGTGCTCTTTGTTCTTGGTGATGAATGTCTTCCACAGGACGCGATAGATGCTCACTGCCTCTGCGTAGCGACGGTCCTCCCAGTACGTAGTCGTTACAGCAATAATAGCGTCCAACGCAGCTGGATGACAGACGTCGGAGTCCTTGTTCAAGGCTCGAACTATCTGGATGTAGTAGTCAACTGCATACGGGTGCTGTCGCGGATGCTTCTGGCATCGTTGAGCCAGCGTGTACAGAGTCTGAATCGTCTGCTCGTGGGCGGGACCAAGCCGGGTACGGTACGAAACCAGAATCTCCTGGTAGATGCTGATGGCCTTGTCGGAGTAGCCGTGCTTGTCATAGAAGTTGATGAGCAGGTTGCGAGACTTGTCGAACACCGTCTTGTCAACTTTCTCAGCGAGCAGTACAGCACGGAACAAGCGGCTGTATGTATCCGCAACCTTTTGGAGCTGCCTAGTCTGTAAATAGCACTCCGCAAGCTGCTCAACCAACTCAATCGACTCTTGCGTGAAAGTGGAGGTCAATGTGACATCGTGGATTGAGCTGGCGAGGAAAGACGACCATGTGCGCTGGAGTGTGGCGGTGATGACATTGATGGCGGCAGTGTAGTCCTTCTTCGCCATGTATTGTGCGATCAGCTTCTTCGCGAGTGCAATCGTGCTGGAATCAATGGTCTTCGATGATTGGATGATGGAAAAGAACACATCCTGGAAGACAGACTCTGAAATGGTGGTGGTGGTCTCGGTGACGCTGCCCGACGAGTTCAGGCTTTGCTTGACGAGCTCAGTCGAGGTCTCAGACATCTGCTGGTTGACCTCGCGAGAGATGGACGAATCCTCTTGGCGCACGCTCTTGAAGTACGAGTTGGCGTACTTGAAGATGGAGAGAGCTTGAGTGTGGAGTCCAACAGACCTCATTTCCTTAGCCACGCGAGTGAGTCGCGCTACGATGCTATGTGCAAAAGATAGCTGGCTGTGCTGATACTGCTGCCAGATGCATGTCAGAACGGAAGAAGCCTCGGAGGTCCGATTCTGTGACTTGAGGAAAGAAGAGTATGCTGTCGCAGTTTCAATGTTCTTTTCGTGCCACTCAAGCGACTGCACGCTGCGTGACTTGGAAGATACTTCCGTCCAGAGTTCAACGTAGGTCTTCTCAGCCATTGTGAGCTCCTTGCGGGAAGCATGCGCCTCAGCGCGACGCAGATAAGCATCGATTGAAGAGATGTCAAACACCTCAAGTGACTCATCTTCGTCATTGTCGCCATGGAAGAATGATTCCTGGTATCCATCAATGCTCCTGCCGCCTTTGCCTCGGCCAAGGGTAACGTTCATGTGTCCTTGGATGTCTTGGGCTTGGTGCGAGTTGCGGCCGTATTGCTGGACTGTGGTGTCATGAATCAGGCGATAGATTTCCATTGCCTTGTCTTCTTCCTTGATGGACGCATAGAGCTCCATGAGAAGCTTACGCGTGTGAATGACCATCTCACTAGTGCTTCCATATTGCTTCCCATAGGACGTGATCAAAACAATGAGAATTGTCTCACGCTGAGTCATAAGCTCTGTGCGCGACGTGGTTATTAACGTTTCCGTGATTCTGAGGAAGTGGCTGGCACACTCCAGAGTGAGTGGATGGGTATCGCTGAGGACCTTGCGACTGATTGTAGTCGCCCAGTAGAAGTATTGGGCAGAGTTCTTTGGTTGCGTAAGCAGGAGATAACTCGTCGCGATAGCAATGTAGGTTTGGAGAACTGTCGGATGGTTCTCGCCGAACGTCGAACGACGAACTGTTCCTACAAGCTTGTGGAGGTCAATT
>Ga0265780_10000362_pt1 | contig 71739 bp, 62 predicted proteins | sample P1T30metagenome_FD_192432 | JGI IMG/M metagenome (GOLD analysis project Ga0265780, IMG submission 192432) | Plant litter microbial communities from East Loma Ridge, Irvine, California - P1 T30 | ecosystem: Environmental > Terrestrial > Plant litter > Unclassified | place: USA: California...
GAAGCTGTTGAGAATTGCCGGCTGTGTTGTTCCGTGATTATTAAAACTAATTATAAATCAATAGTTTCTCCAGCCATTCATCAATCCTCCGATAGTAAGTTTATGTAATAACCTGCTACCCGAAGCTCTTCTAACATACGTAAAGTGGTCTAGGTTAGTGTCTTTTACACATTATTCGTTTAACTCTTTCTAACAATCTCCCAGTGGCTAGGATTTGTCGCTCTCATCAAGAGTTAGTTCACTGTATAGTGCCGACAAGGCCCGGGTTCGATTCCCGGTGTCGGAATATCTTCTTTTTGCACTTCTGTATGCCTTGAAACAGTGTGGTGTCAAGTGGTCGTGTGAAGGAAGAGTTTGGGCGAGATTTGGGTGAATCTTCGGACTTTCAACGACTGAATGTCACTTTTTACGAGCATCAGGCTGGTCAAGAACATCATCAGAGCGTCAGAAGCTCTTTTTGCTCTTTTGTTGTGCGCATCAGGGGTGGTCCAGTGGGTATGTGGGTGAACTTTTGCGCTAGTGAGGAGGACGGCGCATGGCACGTTTGGATTGACTAGCACGACTCAAGAACATCAAATCTGGGCATTTTGAACATGAGAATAGGTGTTAAAGCGGTTCGGTCGTGCACTTCATGCACCTTGTCGCAGTGCGATGAGCTTTGAGTACGGTCCCCTATTAGACCACCACGATTTTGACCGTACGCCTCCGCGCACGCTTGAAATATGGAGAATACCCTGTAAATAACACGTCTGAACATCACGCACATGATAAGAAATAATAAACCGTGTTCTTGCTTCATGCTGTGCTTGTGGCCGAGTAACGCGACCAGCACACATTCTTCTCACACGCCTATGATCTTGATATTACGCCTCATCATACAATCAAGACGTACAGACAAATGTCGTATTCGAGATGCTCGTGAAGTGGTTAGCATCAAATTGCTCGTCCAAAGGTATCAAAAGTCAGACTATTTCCCTCTCTAAGCCAAGGCGCCCATCGGATCCCACAACTCCAACATCTTCGGCTTCTGCTCAAGCACCTTCCTAACCGCCGCACTAACCACGCTCGGATCCACGACAGCCTGGTACACAAACTCATCCATCCACGCATCGCTCATGACAAAGTACCCCTTATCTCCGACACGATCACTCCACGAATTCTCGACTCTCCAACGCACAGGCTTGTTATCGATGACATGCACGGCAGTAAGCACCATCGCGTGCGTCATCTGCGACTCGCCAGTCTGCAGGCGCTCGGCCTTGGACATGCCCAGCTTGATGTTGAACCCAAGCTCGTACTCGAACAGATCGGTATCCATAATGCCTTTCGTAGAGTCGGAGTACTTGCCTACGTCAGAGCCGAAGAAGACGGGTATACCGCGCTTGAGCATGGCGATGCAGGCATCTTTGATGGTCTTCATGTCTACGTTAACGTACGTGACTGGTCGACCGCCGTATACATTGCCTAGTCGCTTGACGCTGAGTAGCCTGTTGTACGGGTTTCGTGGATCGTTGACGAGCGAGAAGAGTTGGTGCACATCGGTGCCTGACAGTGTTCGGACAGTTCTGCTGTCTGATAGTTCCTTTGCAAACGCAGTGGGGCGAGTTCGCAGAGTGCAGAGGTTGTTGTCTTTGTCGTAGTACTCCCACGTGAAGGCAGTATTGGGTGGTGGAGGCGGGCCGAGCATGAGTGTTAGGATCAGATGAATCTCCTTGAGCATCTTTTCCTTCTCGCCGGCAATTGTAGCTTTGATGGCCTCGGATGATGCGCTGCTGGATGCGATCGACCGCAGACGAAGTGCGTCTTCGCGCAGCTTTGTGGTTATGAGGCGATCCATTGTTGAGGAGCTCGTGGCGTTGAAAGAATCGGGATATAGCGAGTGCGGGACGAGACCGTACTTGTTGACCAAGTTGGCGACCATGTCTGGAAGATGAGTTAGCATGATAACATTTGCTTGCAAACCACAAAACATACCCCACTGCCCTCCATCACCGACGGGCTGTGCCATCAGAGTACCGATGAGCCGACTATCGATGTCTTCGGACTTTGTGTCCAGTATGCTCTCCAAGAAGTAGTTTGCCTTCTCAATCTTGTCCCAGTAGAAGAGATAAGACTGCGACAGCTGAAACTCAGAGAGCTTGTACTTCTTCATAATGGCAATTCGGAATACGTTTGTGGATGCGAAGAGCCAGCATCTTCCCGAAGACGCCTGATTTGTGACCGGAGAGCCTTCGAGAGGTATTTTAATGTTGAACTTCTGGGTGTCGGATATGGCTGCTGAGCGCGAGGAGAGGACGGCATTGGCGGAGTTCGAGCTGAGGGCTGCTAGAGCAAGGCGGTTCTATAGCTATCAGCATCAGACTGAGTACAGGGGTTCGTGGATGCTACCTTTGGGTCCTCCATAAGCTCCTTCTCCCATTCTCCAAGAGCTGCTGCTGATACATCTTGCTGATGCTTCGTGATGGGTGTGTACTTGGGTGCTTCATACGTTCAGACACTACAGACGAGCTTCACAACTGTACATCAAGACTTACGAGCCTCGCCACCAATAACTACAAAGCCATCTTTCTCGTTCATGCTTCTCTCGTCCTTCATCTTGAGCGCCTTGAGCCTCTCAACCAGCTTCTCGTTGATGGCCGCATCAGTCGGTCTTGATTGATTCGCACCCATACTAAAGGCGTTTGTGATGGATCTGGTTGTATGCACGACGAGAGAAGAGGTGATATGTTGGCACCTAAGAGCTGTGGTTGCGGAGAGCGCTGGGAGGCTGGAGTACCTAGCTGGCTGTCTATCAACCTTATCTTATCGGCTGGCAGCTGCGTCGCGTGCAAGGGCCGCGTGCTCCACATGTCAGATTTTGGCACCCGCATGTGTTTGCTGTGTTTGCACCTTCACTGGGGCTAAAATTACCCCAACCATGTTTCAGCCACACAGTCCTTAGTCTGTGCTATTGATCCCCGCCGTTGATCATACGTGGGGCGACACGGCGATGCCTTGCACCTTTTAGAAGCAAGGACAGCATTTCTCTCCTGATGCTATTCTCTTTCAACAGCTACATAGGTAAGTGGTGTAGGACATAATGTGATGGGGCTCTTTATAACAGAGTCTCCTACCCTGTAACACATCAATTCTGATCGTCATGATGCGGTGGCTGAACTGTGAATGCCAGGAAATGAGGATGCGCAGGCCCAACGCGCGTTTCACAACGTTCACCCAGCTTGAACACGCCGGCCCCTGAGCCCCAGCCGCATCTTGAAAAGCTCCGGATCTGCTCTACAATGACTGTTGTCACTCTTTTACTTTCCGCGAGCTCATCGAAATCACGATAATTAGCACTCTCCCTCCGCGCAATAGCACACCCGAATCACAATCATACGACAACATGGCTACGACGCAACAACCGAAGATATGGAAGAAGCGCATCCTGGTTCCCTTCTGGATCGTGCGAATATGCCTCATGCTTTTCACCATCGCCGGCTTCGGATACACTTTGCGACACATCAATGATGTCTCGGACGTGGTCGCGCCAGCCGTGGCGTAAGTTACCACAGCGATCTCGCGCATGTCTAGAGCCACAAGACTAACATGCGACAGGCCGGTCGTCATATTCCTGCTCTTCGTCGTCGTCGTTCTACTCATCGATGTACTCGCAATCGTCCTCTTCCTACGAGACGCCCTGAAGCCAGGGACTTTCCTCACAATGAATTGCTTCCAGACCGGTTTCTGGGGCGGCTCTCTCATTCTGAACCTGGCAGCAATTGGACGGGGAGCGGACAAGATCACCATCGCGTTCAGCGTCATCGTATTGTGAGTTTCCGTGGCCAATCACTCCACAACCGTCGCTGATGCATCGCAGTATAAGCTTTGTCGGCCTCCTCGTATACTCTATAGTCGGATTTCGTCGCTTCAAGAAAGCTGGTCAGCGAGGTCAGTACGCGCCCGCGCACAACCCAGCCGCCCCAGCGCCCTTTGGGCAATCTCTGCAATATCAGGGTGCATCGCCGTACCAGCAGAACACAACGTACAACCCACAAGCCGGTGGGCCGATGGAACTACACAACAACTGTCTGCCGCCGTATCAAAACGACCCAGCTTCAGGCTACTATCAACAGCCAGTGAAGCCTGTGCATATGGTGTGAGGTGGAATGCATAAAAGCAATCATTGGTCTGAGGACTTGACGTTAGATGCAGGACACGCAAACATACAAGGAAGCGCATGAGGACCACGGATCGCATATGGGTTGTCCTTCTGCGAGATGGCGGACAAAATGGCCTGCCACATTCGAGCGGAAGAGCTTTGGTTCGGTCGCGTTGGAAGGATTAAAATGCGGGCGACCTGCAACAGCTGGAACACAGCATTCGCAGTCACACACAACCACACGCGGAGACTAGCGATGTTCGAAGATTGAGCTGAAAGCCTTCAATGAGCAGCAGACTCTATCTTTGTACAACACGCAACTTGTTGACATCCAAATTTAGCTCCACGACGTGAGCGGTGTGCTCTGCTGAATGACATGTTCACATGTGAAACGAGACATACTGAATGACATTTGGGGTAACGTGGGAGACGTGTGCTACTGCAGAACAACCACTTTCTGTAAAGTTTTGCCTAATCACATTGCCGTAACTCATTCCAGTGGTATTTGTGTATTACTCATGCAGGACATTCCGCCGAACTATCGATGTCGTCGGCGCCTGCCCTCTCCAGGAAGGTGACTACAACAAGATGAGCGCAACTACTTGTACCTGTGGTAGTGCACTATACGTACCAACTTCCAACAGCATGTGAGACTCGCCAGTAAATGAGCGTCCACAGAAATCGCACGTGTGTGCAATGCATCGGGCGCGCCGTCCCAAACAGGCTGCGCCCCTGCCGAGCCACACCGAACGTTCGCAACCACCACTCACAGCCTTCAAGACGCCTTTTGCAACCACGCTCATCTATGCACCGCTCAATCACATCGCAATGGACCTCCACGTTTTGCCACTGGCAATGCTTGCATGATCTCCTGTGCGCAATTGGCGTTTATGCGGCTGCGGAGACTAGGAGCATGTGAGGGGCGGTGGGTTGTTGCTCGGATGTGGTCGTAATAGGCATTGGATCCCGTTGTATCTACGAGTATAAACGTCGATCTCTGCTCATAGGTCTTATCTACTGCAGGTACATTCCTCAGAGGTCAATTCACTCGTTACAACTCGCAGCACAATCGCTTGTTCTTTGCCTCAGTATGCGTTCCATTCTATATCTCGCTGCTGCGGCACTGCCTCTTACTCAAGGTGTACGCATCATTCAGTCGAACGATGATGGTTGGTCAGAGGCAAATCTCAGGTACGAAAGTGAACATTTGAACTCACAAACTTTGCTAACGAAAACAGAGCTTTCTTTGACGTCCTAGACGAGGCTGGTCACCAAGTCGTGCTTTCAGGTCCAGCTGAAAACCAATCTGGCACAGGTATATCTTCCGTGCCCATATCATGACTCTGTACTAACAAACAATAGGTTCATCCGACGCTGAGCCCAAGACCGTGGACGCCGATGGCTGTATCCACGCGTCCTGCCCCGGTGGAAGTCCAGCATTCGGCGCCAACGCCACAGACCCTCGTCTCAACTACGTGAACTCATTCCCCGTCACCTCCATCAAGCGAGGCATCGACGTCACGGCGCCCGCGCTCTGGAATGGTGCGAAGCCTGAACTCGCCCTCACAGGCCCCAACGTCGGCGGGTATGTATAAGCTACTCCTCAGGGAAATATATCTCATCTGTGCAACAGAAACGTCGCTGTGCAAGCGCCCTTTTCTGGAACCATTGGCGCCGCTACGTACACTGCAAAGACTGCGAAGATCCCGGCGATTGCATTCTCTGGCCAGACTGGTGACCCCACGGCTTGGAACGCGCCTACACCTCTGCACAGCAAGGTGTACGCTGACCTAGCTCTCGAGGTCACCCAGACCATCATCAACAGTGGGAAGCCGTACCTGCCTGACAACACCTTCCTCAACGTAAACTTCCCAGCAGTTGAGTCAGGCAAATGCGACGACATTGCGAAGTTCAAGTACATTTTCACGCGTATCAACACTGGACTGTTCAGCTCCAGGGACGCCAAATGGTGCGGGAGCACTCGTTTGCCTTGGGAAGCGGATGTTATCCTGTTCCGGGGAAGCAGCTGCTATGTTACGATCAGCCCGGGTGATGCGAATGATAAGAGCACGGTCAATGATGCGGCTGTTCAGCAGCAGATCATCAACAAGCTGAAGCCGATTTTGTCTTGTCTGCCGTAGAGTTGTGGTGTGCTGTATTTGACAGACATAGAGAAATGAGCATTACCATGAACTTATCTTTCACCTGTCAGATAGATAGTGACGTCTGCTCCATTTTCATCTAATTGCTTTTCACAGTGAAGTGAAGTAGAAAGAAGTCCATCCGCCTTGGGATCTAATTTTCAGCGGCTTACAGCTTGGTGTGCTCTAGATTTATAATCGAGGACTGCAATTGTGTGCAATTGTGAGGGGTGTAGCCGCTCAAACGTAAAATGGCAATATTGACGACCATGTGTCTTGGAGGAACGCATGACACTTTGCCTTGAGTCACAAGCGTCAGGTATGGTGTTGTAGTCAAGTGCATAACACGTGATATTGATGACTCACCCTGAATGTTCTTTTCCACTTCACCTTTGCGAGACTCTCGACTCCCCAACCAATCATCACTGTCACTCTTCCAGCTTGTCGACCTGAATCGATGTGCTTGCGACTGTTTCGCAAACAAGCACTCCAACAGCCTCACTTTGATGACATAATGTCCTTCCCGGATGACAAACCGCTCGCCCTTGCAGACCGCATGAAGCAATACGAGGCAACTTTCGACTACACCTTACCCACTAGTTCTCCTATCATACTACGTCTCGATGGCCACGGCTTCTCGCGCTTCACAGCACATTTCTGCCGACCGTTTGATCAGCGCATCCACGATGCCATGATGGCGACATGCGCAGACCTGCTGCATTTCTTCCCTCAAGCCACGGTCGCATACACGCAGTCCGACGAGATCACGCTGGTCTTCCCAGAAGGCGTGCAGAGCTTTAACGAGCGCGTGCAGAAGCTATCGAGTCTCGCGGCGAGTTACTGTTCTGTCAATTTCAACAAGCACCTAGCCGACTGCCTGGGAAAGCAGCCGGAACCCAAGGTGAAGGACTCAGCATACCAGAAGCTCGGCAGCGCGATATTCGATGCGCGCTTCTTTGCCGTGCCGTCAGTCGAAGAGGCGCTGAACAATCTGCTCTGGAGGTGCCGCAATGATGCGATTCGAAACTCGGTTGGTGCGTTCGCGCGGACGATGTATTCGACTAAAGAGATGCACGGGAAGCGAGCGGTGGATCTAGTTGAGATGATGAAAGAGGAGAAAGGCGTCGTGTTTGAGGAAGCGGTGCCGAAATGGGCAATAGAGGGATGTCTGATCAAGAGAGAGCAGTATGAGCATGAGGGTGTCAACCTGAAGACTGGAAAGAAGGAAAAGACAACGAGAACGCGGAAGAAGGCGGTGGATAGAGGTGTGAGGGAGTTCAGTGAGGAGAATCTGCGGCTCATCACGGACAGACACTGGTAGGAATCCTGCAAAGTTCAGTTGCTGTTACGGGCAAGGTTAAAGCCACATGCGTTCCCGGAGGACAAGCCGGTGACTCGGTGAGACAGGATTTTAGCGCTCCATCGGCACTGCCGCTTCAAGGCCATTTCCCGCCCCATCATCAACCCACACAATATGCTTCCGCCTGAACACACACACAACAAGGCGAGTGAGAAACAGGTCACCGTACATCTACATGTCAGCGCCAGATGCATGGCGCTGGGAACTTCGAGTGTCCCGCTCCTGGGCGTAAATCCTCCGGCTTACTCTCGCCTCCTGTCACGCCATCACCGTCTCACAGACGTCGATTTGAGGCTATAGCGCGCAGCTAGATCCGCGCTTAGACGCCCATTTATATAATTGCAAGATGCGCATTTCGCTTTTCCCGTCTTTGACGCGACTTCCCTGTATTTTCGTTCTTCACTTTTCGATGCTATGAGTGCACCACGTCATGGCCTACCAACCCATCGTGCGACCTGCTAACCTCGACAACATCGAACTCGAGACGCGTTATGACCCCGCCGCGTACAACGACAACTATGCGCCGCCTCCAGGACATCCACCGAGCCAGAGCGATTCCAGAATCGATGATGACAGAAAACCGTTGGTTTCTTCGACGACAAAGTCGAGCCAGCAGCCAGTCGGCAACAACTGGCCTGTGGCAGCGCAGATGGTCGCGGCCATCACGCCTTTGAGAGCGGGCCTTATGGTGTTTGATGCTGTGCTAGCCAGCATGCCGATCATGTTTGTAGGCAAGTTCTCTCAACTACTCTTGGCTTGGGAGGTCTTGTCGGCGCTTCGTTATCTACTTGAAAATTATGAATAAAATTAGCTAATGCTATGCAGCTCTCGCTCTCACGGCTGCAAGAATGGATGGTCAGCCAGTCTCTGACTATGGTAACCGGCTTGAGGAGACTCTTTTGCTATCACCCACGATATTTCCGCTTATCTTCGCTGCGTTGATGGGACGATTCTTTAGACACCTCGGAGTGTACCTCGCAGAGCGTGGGACCACGCTTGGACGCCTCGAACAGCTGGTCGGATGTCAGTCGGTGTTCACGGCACTTGAGCGACAAATCACGCTACGCTACTGGTCGGTTGTCGGACTGTTCTCTGTTCTAGTCTGGCTCCTATCGCCCGTTGGAGGACAATCTGCCCTGCGGCTTCTCGGCCAAGAAGACAACAGTGAACTCACAACTTCGGCTCTACGCTACCTGAACCCTCAACTATCGACCACCTCTTCGCTCGAGGGCCCCAGCTCGATGAACAGCGCAAGGGCGAGCTTTACTTCTATCTTTTTGGCTGCGCTGCTGAGTAGCTCAAAATATCAAGACACGCCCATGGACCTGTGGGGAAACGTCAAGCTACCACTGTATCGGGATTTGTCGAACTCCACGTCCGATCAGTGGAAGTTCTACACAGGACCGCATGATAATAACGCGACATACAGTTCTCTGATTGGGATACCGGTAGCGGGTGTTCCCTCTAGCGGCCTGAGTAATTTCAGCATCAGGACTCGACAGTTTGACGTCAACTGCGATAGCAACAAGATGCTGTCGGCATCACCCAAAGACAAGAATTCTAGTGTATGGGCCAACGTAACTAGTACCTGGGGATTGGAGCCCGACAAATCACGAGGTGGTGGAAATATCAAGAGCGACTACCCGAGGCGATTTCTCTCGATGTCGCTTGTAGCAGACACATCAAACCACACCAACTACTCTGTGGCTTCCTGTGGACTCACATATAATTATCTCGAAGCTCGGGTGAACTGCAACGGAACTGCGTGCGAAGTCAATTCTATGCGGAAGCTCGACCTGTTCGGGGACGGGTACACGAAAGACAACGATGCATTTGTACGTGGCAACATCTTTTTCAATCTGATGGTTTACCTGCCCCGAGTCGACAACAATAACGTCGGCTCTCCAAGCGCCAGAGGTTCTTCGAACGCTGAGAAGTGGATGTCCGACCCGACAGACTTCATCGGTACGCGTTACTCCAACGTAGAGCTATATAAATTGGACCTAGACGTCTTTTCGCGTCGCTTGACGATACTTTGGAACACTTTCCATCAGTCAACTTTCGCGACTATAGCGCTAGGTGGTGCTTTGCCGCAAAACCTTACGCAGACAGGGGCCATCACTGTCCCGTTCGGCACGAACCTCACTTTCAATGCCACTCAAGCGGACGTGCTCCTGCCCACCAGTCGCGTCTACAAGACGAATTGGAAGTGGCTGGGCGCACTTCTATTTTGCTCACTGATCTTGCTGGCAGCGGCGTACGCGGGCCTCATTCTGAAGTACATCACACTTGCGCCCGATATCATTGGGTACGCCTCGTCACTTACGATGCTCAATCCTTACGTCCCGACACCAACGGGAGGTACGACACTACATGGATTGGAGCGAGCAGCACTATTACACGACCTGCCAGTCCGGATCGGTGACGTTTGTGCAAACGAGCCAGTGGGAGCAATAGCATTTGCAAAGGCAGACAATGGCAGAGTCGCGAGATTGACACGAAGACGATGGTACATCTGAGAGATATGGTGCACCTCGACCTAGAGATCTGGATTATTTCTGACAAGTAGGATGATTGCTCTATCCAGCAAGATGATACAAAGGATGGCGGAGAGTAATCGTCGATTTGAAGCGCTGTGAAATCCAACCTCCTCCAATGCCCGGACAGGTCTATTTGCATCACTGCTTGAAGCCAAGGCCTTCCATCCCGAAGTAATTTCGACATGCAGCCGAATCTCGGACAGTTCTACATTATGCTGCACCGCTTCCATCGACAACCGAAGTCCTGGTATGCGCTCGCAATCGCAATCACACGTTCACGCACATGTATCAAAAATGGCACCCTGCATATATGGAAACGCATAGCCAATGCGTCGACATGTTCGTGTATGTTCCGCATGCATAGCTCGGTTAAATAGCATTGAAGCGTTGTGCGCTGCGGTGCCCTGACATTCGAGGTTTCAGGTACTTAGACGGGATGGTAGGACAGCATTACAGTACAGACTTACAAATTTTGGTAGATGCGTATCTACAACAATAGAGTGATACTTTTGAGTATACATATGCATCTTTGAGGGCGTCGACTGAAAGAAGGGTAGCATTGACAGCACAGTTATCTTCTTTCATTCACTCTTCGGCGCTAGTCGCCCTTACCATTTCTTGCATCCTCTTGAAACGAACCCAAAAAACAGCTGACTACCGAAAACCAACGTCAATCGACATGAAGGTACTGTCCGCTCTTCTCATTTTCAGCGTTGCCGCTATCAGCAGTGCACGCATTTTGCGCGTCCGCCAGGCGAACTCACAGTCCTTCACCGGCGCACTTGGCGGCATCGCAGCCACACCCATTCTCGACTCCGGCAACGATGACCGCCCTTTCCAAGTCAAGGGCGACACCTTCGTGAACATCGGCGCTGCGCTGCAGAGGAGCTGCGATCAGCAGTTCAATGCTTGCGCCAATGCTGCAAATAGTGGAAACGATGCGTTCTCGACGCAGGAGTGTCAAGCGCAGAAGGGTGAGTACTTCGTGAAGCTGAACCAGATGGCAGCTGATGGCAGGATAGATGACTGCGCGGCTGCTGGGGCTGCGGCGCGTCGGTCTCGGCTACGCGTGTAGAATTCATCAAAGAAGTAGAGAACGGCTTGCTCTGTCGTGTACATGGGGGCATGGATGCACTGTTAGGCAGATCACACACGGTTGTGTGATTAGATTAAAAGTGGTTGACCAACAGATTTTGAATACATAGTTGGGCCCAGACGTGTTTCAGCAGTGTAGAATTGGAACGATATATGATCTCGAGCCATTGCTCCACCAGATATTACGTGCAGGCAAGAAGTGTCCGAAATAATTAGCGGAAATGTGCTGAAGACTGGTCTCGAACCTTCAGCCTGGCAAAACAAAAGCAAAAAGGAAGACCTTACTAGACCACCCTAGGGAGAATACCGGCCAAACTTGACTAAAGCAGGGTACATTCAAGCCTAGGGCATGAACTTTCTGGATTTCCTTTATGACAGATTTACAAATGTGCTAACTTCTGTGCAGTGATGTATCTAAATCTGGTATGTTGCGGGGCAAGCTTGAGGGCGCAGATGGGAGACGCGATGGGTGGGACAAGCTAGCAAGAAGCAAACGCAGTGAAGGTGGACAACTGATATCACGCAATCATGAAGACGCGCATCGCAAACGCCCCGCGCAGCAAACCCTTCCGACCTGCGAAGACTTTCACACATGATAGACCATGCTTGGGTCATCGAAGACCAGCTGCTAGAGCACGCGAGTGAAAACAGGACGTTTGTTATATGAGCCCTCCTGACGACAGCTAAGGTGCAGTCTGTACGGGAGCCTGACGCGTAATGATACATCAGCGCACAGCTCGCACGTTTTTCACTTCTGGCTCATAGGTGAAGCCATTGCACACTATCTAGCTATCGTGTCTACGACATATTTCTTTCCTGCTCTGCGCCACCTGACAGGGGCTGCGGCGCGTAGACACAGGCTCCGCATGTAGAGTCACCCTACTAATGGCGTATATGACAACAAAAGTGAAGTCTTGCAGTCTGAGATACGTGTGAAGTTGGCTGAAACCAAAGTAACAATATGTGAGCTCGAAACATGCCCACCTGGCAGTGAACGCTCATCGACGGCTGAGGAACTTTGAGCGCAGCACGAACGAGTAGGCAAAGAGAAGGAATCAAGAACCGCGGCATTGCGCTCAAGACTAGTTTCGAACTTTCGAACCTTCAGCCTAGCTGAAATGGCAAAAAGGAAATCGTCCTGAACACCCTAGGGGAAGTACCGCCAAACTTGACTAAAGCAGGGTACACTCAGCTGCCTAGAGCACGATCTCTCGGGAATTCCTTTATGGGAAGATTGTGAAATTGTAAAGATATATACGCCACCATAAACAAGTCCAGTAAGAGGCGGAGCAAATCAAGAGAGCGCATGTGGTGCATGGGGTGAGTAGGGCAAGCTATCGAGAAACAAACGCAGTGGAGGCCAACAAATGATACGATATAGCGCCACTTTTTTTCACGCGCGGATTGCAAACGCTCTGCGCAGCCGTAATGTTACCTACCGAAAGAGCTTCTACCTCTCCCTCTTGTACGACTGCCGGCATGCAATATCACCTGGAGCCTGCAAGCGATTGCAACAGGGTTCCGTCACATTAACTCATGAAAGCTAAGGTCTAATTTGGGAGCGCACTTCTACGCATCATGATTCACAGGCCGCTTATTAAAGATGATTGGGTTGCCGATCATAGCGAGAGTATGTATTTTCTTCACCATGGTTGTCATGTCTGTGGCGAAGCTTTCTCCTTCTCCGCCCCATCTGGCGACGGCTTGTCCTCGTTCTTAGTCAGATTTCTCAAGCATGGCGCATTAAACAGCCTGCCATTCCAAGCTCCTTTCGCTGTTCCAACAGCCACGCCGCACCAAAGTAATATGACAGCAACAGCGAATATTGTCCCAAGCACCTTGAAGAACAGACTGGGAAAGATGTTACCAAACTCCATTGTTGACAACGCCATGACGCCTAGCGGGAATGTGAAGCCCCACCAACCCATGTTGAACGGAAATGGACGCAACTTGTAGATCGATGCGAGCGCGAAGCACAGCCATGTCAGCCCGAAGGCCCACATGATCAAAGCTATGAAGACGCCGTTGATGAAGAAAATATCGCCTGCTATTGGAAGATCCGAGAAAAAGCGCGTCTGCGGAAATACTGTACGGCTGACATGTCCTAGATACGTGATGGAGTAGCCGCCCATGCCCAGCGGACCTAGAGGCAAGAAGGACGAGACTACGATTTCCCGAGGTGGCAGTTTGTGCAGGGCGAGACGTGTGTAGTACATGACCAGTACAGTCATCGCTAGAGGTGTTGCCATCCCCCACATCACATACGATGCCAGTATCGTACCGAGTGCGTTGTCCAGGTCAGGTAGATGCTCCGCGACTCTCGCACCCGTACCAGCCGCAACTATCGAGGCAGCGATGGGAAGCAACTGTACTGCTGTAATCCTATCTAAAGCTTGTCGATGTGATGCAGAGATCAACAGAACCGTGAGCGATATAGTCACAGCTACAGCCACAACCGAATCGATCATCCAACACACCCATGCAAAGGTGACAGCCCAAGGTCCCCAGTACGGAATACACAGCGAACACCAGGCGGATACGAGCGTGGCGAAGCCCATGGGAATCGTTCCGAGAAAGAGCGAGTTCACGGTGTCGGCGATCATAACGTTCCATATCTCAGGGTATACCACGTATCGGAATACCGAGATGCAGAAGGCGCAGGTGAAAAGCATAGCGTTGAGGCCAAAAAAGATGACCGACAGCCAGTATAGCCAATCTGCTTTGAACGGAATGGCGATGAGAAGAAGGGACACGATTCCAGTGCCCATAGTCACACTGAACCATGAGGGTGAGAAGTTGCGGACGATTCTACGCCAGCCGACCTATTCAGTTGTCAGCTCCTGGAGCATTCGAGCGGAACGACCTGGGTTGAGACCGGATTGTTTTTTTTCCCAGCACTTACATCGTACTTTGACTTTTCTACAGCTGCATTGGAAGGCTTCAGTGTTCCGGATTGACTCGGAGATGGTTGTTTTCTGCCATGAGACCTTGTTCGACTGATGGGAGGGGGTTGGGCCGCGGGTACAGTGAGGGCAGGATTGTCCGAGCCAATGCCATCCATCTCGTAATCATCCATCGTCGATATGCGGTGTCCAGAGTATCAATGAGTAAATGTCGTCTGCCGTTGTTATTGAGACCATGGTAAAGGTAGAATCGCGACAATGAAGATGCAATCGCCGTCATTATCCGACCAAACTTCAAGCCATCGCGCAAGGGCAGGTTCGAGAGCACGGGCCACCTCTCAACTCGAAACTTCAGCCGTACGACGACGAGATTGCCGTAGGTACCAGCCTTCCTCTTCTCGCATGTTCTTATGGCACTTGTACCGCAATGTTTTGTTAGTAAGGCCTCGTCACATGGACTCTGGTGTTCTCGTTTACAGTGTGCTTCCATTCACGTCCGGCCACGTTTGCTCGCCAACTCGAGGGCCGCATAAGAACCCCAGCAAGGCGCTCAACGTAAAGTGCTCTGCGACTTTTCTGTGCGCATAGACGATGACTGGCATTTTGGATTTACCTTTGGAGATCCGGAACTACGTATATGACTTGTTGCTTTGGGAGGAGTTGGACAAGCCGCAGTTCCGCGGGGTACTGGTCGTGAAGGAAGCATATGTCAAGAAAGATCTACCACTATGCTGCTACCGTGGCTTACTGCCAGTATGTCGACAAATCCACGCCGAAGTCAAGAAAGGAATCCAGCATATGGTTGCCTCTCAAAAGCTGGTGTATGACATGACCATCACATTTTCACATGGCCGACCCTACTTTTCAATAACATGGCTCCACTTCCCCGCTCTATCACCCACGATAAACCATCTCTCCATCGACATCGACCTGCGAACCAGAGAGCCATTGAGCAATAGGGCTCTCGACCCCCTTGTGCCACACGAACACGAACTCGCACATCTCCTGGAAGACTCACCAGAAAGCTTCGCTGGCCAGCTGTTCGACTACATCGCCATTCTGTTCAAAACCCTCGCTGGGCTGCTCTCTTCCGGGAACCCAAATTTCAGCGTCTTGTATACCGAGTGTATGACACTGAACCTCCGTACACCCACTCAAGCCGTGAGCTCGAACGCATGGGGCTCCAGTAGAATTCAGCGCGTGCCTTTGATTCGCGAAGAGGTGCTGAAATTGCACACTACGATGCAGAACACGCTGAAGGCAACGTCGAAAGGGTTTAAAGCTTTTGAGGCAAGGCATTGTGTGAGTTTAGTTCCGCTGATCCAGGTGGGGAGCTTGAGGTTCGCTACGGAAGGGAATGTGTGGGCTGAGGGGCATAATTTGGTCCTTGCGCACGATGATTTTCAGTGGCTGAGGTACTAGCTTGATGGCTGTTGAGGTGGTTCGGAGCGGCGGTATGAACATTTCGAAGACTTTGCGATGTTGTCATGATGGTTTGGAGCGGTATCTGATGGTCTTTTCTGTTTACCTGGAGATTCCTGTCTAGCTTTTCATTCCAAGTTCTTGCACTACGAAGTATCCCAAGTTCAAGATAAACGTCGCCGACTCAAACGAAACAGTATGTTGCTACCAGCATCCTAGTGCTCAAGCATTAACAAGACAACTAGAAGAACCGATCCGATGTCTCAAAACCGTGAACACACATCCCATCCCTTACTCAGATCCGAACACGCCATACCGCCTCGAGCCGTCTCACTAAGCTCTTCCATTCGCTCCACAATCACCTCGATCCGAGCACTCGCCTGCTCTACCTTGATCTCCGCCTCCGACTCCTTCCTAAAGGCCTCCTCCAAAAGCGCCTTCAGCTCTTTCTCCGCCCGCTCCACCTCAAGCATCAAATCCGCGCCCTCATCCGCAATATCCCTGACCTTGAAGAGCTCGAAATCCAGTCGATGCTTTGCGCGCTTGACAGTGGCCTCCGCAACGACGCGATCATCGGTCGCAAGTTGCAGCATGAAGCCGATCCGCGTGGCATCATTGCCAGAGGGCGGATTATCGGCGATTTGGATCACGGTGGTAGCAAGCACGGAGATCTCGTCGAGGTTCGCCTTGGCAGCATCGAGGGCAGCGTTGGCTTCCTGCTCCTCTCCGTAGGCATCCAGGAGTGGGTCGATGTTATGTTTGTTCTCGGTGCCGTGGGCTTGATGGGCAGTACGAGCGTGCTCGGCTCTGGGAGTGGCGGCGCGGAGGGCAGTGCTGTACTCGGCACGGATGTTTTGGTGGGCTTGGTCGAGGTCAGCGTGCTGGGTGCGGTACTTAATGAGGTCTTGAAAGGTCAGTGGATCTTCATTGTAAGGTCGAAGGCTGGATGTAAATGATAAAACTTACCGCTGCTACATTGCTCCAGCGTCATCTGCTTGACGACTAACCGCAGGACGGTAACGCTTAATTCGGAAGAGGTGGGCATTCTGCGGCCGAAACGAGTTGTACGAGCTGTTCAAGAGATGGGTCCGCTCGAAGTCGTCTACCGGCAATTATCACGAAGCGTACCCTGAAGTTCATACATCCACCAGACGATTACATCGCGACGCAAAATGCTCGTATGCAAATTCAGAGAACCGCAACTTCTTCCAGCACAAGCAACGACTAGTCGTTTGTTGCTTCTTATCTCTGCGAATGCATGCATGCAAATGCCGGAGACACGAAGATTTCGACTAATAAAGACGATGCCGTTTGGGCCATAGGCCTCCTCATGAAAAAATTGTCCAGGTAGGTGTCGAGTGTCATAAGCGGTATCGTCTTCAAACATCATCTCCATGATGTCTACGCATTTCATTTTCAGACGTCTACGAACTTACACCCGCAGCTGAGCTACAGCGCTGGCGTCGATGTTAGATTCTCGAATGTTTACGCGCATCCAGCTCCTTTCACTCTCACCCCCAACGCGAAGATTTTCCAACAAACGGCCAAAACCAACAAGCGAATAAATCCGCACTATCACGCTCGGAAAGAAAGTCTTTTGGCAACTCAATTCCACGCTTCCTACCCTAACAGCACCTCAAATTCTCCAATTAAATTTTCTACACCACTACAGCCTCGACAAAATGGCGCGCGTATTCTTGCTCTTCGTGCCCGCGTACGGCGCAACGGCCACCAACTTCATGGCCACGCCGTCGATGGAGGAGAAGCACTTCATCGAGCAGGCGCAAGCCGCTTTCCGTGGCCACAATCTCGCGGACATGTGGCCGTGCGATGTCAACGGCGAGCCGCTCTTCGCGTGCGATGGCCGGCCGTCGCAGTTCGCTCATATCGCGCATGCCGAGAAGATACTCATCGGCGTCAAGAAGGAGGAGCGCGTCAGGGCGGAGAGGGCGATGAAGGTCGTTCTGTACCTTGAGGAAAAGGGCCTTGAGAAGCCACTGAGGGTACGTATACATGCTATAGTGAAGGAACCTGAGCTTTGCCACTGTCCCAGCGCTATCGACCACTTAATCAAAAGCCCAGAAGCTAAATTATCATCAAAGAATGGGCCGCTCCAGTCGCCGAGACCACATCCGCGCACTCCGCCGTCGCGAAGCCCTCCCACGCCGCAACATACTCCGCTTGACGCTCCCGCACGTCGACATCCTGGCTGCGCTAGCCGCTATCAAGAGCGCCAGCGCAGAGCACATGAAGCACAAGTACAACACGCGCAACATGGTGCGCATCATCGAGGAAAATTGGTTCGGCAAGAATCGGATGCGAGCAGATGTGCCATGCTGCTATCGCAGCTCTAAGCTGCGCGACTAGTGGGCAGGCGCATGCGGTAGAAGAATTGCTGTTGGATGCAAAGGCGCGTCGGGAGGAGGTTGAAATGGATGGTGAAGTGGGTGGGATCCGCATCGAGGATGTCGAGAGTGTTGTGCAGGAATTGTATCAGATGGCTGGGGCGATTGGTTCGGTGTGGCCTGAGACGAAAGACAACAAGGGCATCAAGAAGAAAGGTGCGCACAAGAAGATACTAGGAAAGACGAAGGAGGAGAAGAAGAAGACTGTCGCTGGCTTGGAGATGGAGGAGTTGCTCGGTGAGGACGCAGCTGCAGTAGCGAGGTTGGGTTCGAAGGTGGATGAGGTGGATAGTTTGGCGGGACGATTAGAGAAGGCGAGTGTGCCTTATAATAAGTTGCTGGAGAGTGACGAGGATGAAGATCCAGTCAGGCCGCCTGGACGTATGGGGCGTTAAAAGAAGAAGGATACGATGAAGTTATGCCGTTAGTTCTGGTAGCAAATCACAACATGAGTATAGTTCAGCACCTCAAAGCCTTGAGACGAAAGGGTTGATATGCATGAGAAGGCCACGGGGTGCTTACCTGCGAGTATTGGACGAGTGACTTACTCTCTTGTCCTTCTTCGATACCCGCCCTAGTTTCCTCCCAGGCATATCAAACACATCCCCGCTATTCCAACATACCACCCCCATCCCCTCTCGAAATACTCCAGCCCCGCACATCATCTAATCACCAAAACCCTCAAACTCCTTGTCTATCTCCTCCTTCTCTTGCACCTTCATGTTCTTGCACATAACTTCAATCATACCCTTCACCCTAGGTTTGTGCACTCATTTGCAATGTCTTCGACCTTACATCGCTCCAATGCCAACCAATATCACACATCCAGAGGAGAGAGATTACCTAGGCGACTTAGATGGCTAAAGTCAGCACGTCGCAAAGCGTATCCTCATCAAAGCTCTGCTACACTCGGCGAAACGGATCGCATTCCGCTTTCTTGGGTATCATAACTTCCGTTACATGTACACATAATCACGTCCCACGATCCAGTTGATAATCCTTCGTTACTTTTATGCCTCCAATCCCACCCACTTTTTCCATCTTTTTCGTGCCGTTCTCTAGCGTCACAAACGCGTTGACCTGCGTCTTGGGTCCACCGACCCAAGTTGCGGGATTTAGATTCGAGGTGGATGAGCTTCCGCTCGTTGTTCGGAACTTGAGGCGCCGTAGACCGGTGCCTTCGGTGGGTAATGAGGGGCGTTCGCGGTGCCAGAGCGGTCGGGGCGAGACGTTGGGAACGCAGCAGCAGATGATACCGAAAGCGATCTCGATGGGAGAGAAGCATACGCGCCACCACGATGCGCCAATAGGGTCGGTATTGACGTCGCCGAAGATGCTGATTGCGCAGTCGATACGGAGGACGGCAAGAATAGTACAGCTTGGGGCCATTAGCAAAATGTATACAGCGTGTGCAGGGCAAACTTACAAGCATCCAAGAAGGAACAATACGAGGAACGACGCCTTCTTCTGCTTTGGCAACTGGGCTGCAACAATGGCAGGTAACGGTGCGAAGAGGATGACCGCGTTGAAGAAGACATGGAGCGACCCAATGATGATACACGACTTCTTGCTTTGCAGTTGGCACTTGCCTGGCGGATGGCACATGTTGATCCACCCAACGAGCGACCAGATGTACCAAACGCCAATCAGAGTCATCGACACGTAGCATGCTGTCTTCGCGAGCGGTTTTGTTTCGTAGAGTCGCACGTAGAACCTGACGAAGGCGAGTTGAATGGTCGCAATGGATGTCGCCCAGCAGATATCGAGGGCGAATTGCATCTGGGAGTATGTGAGTCTTCAACATCCAGCCAGTGGCCTCCTCATGCCTCAAGCTTACCCGTAGCCAGTATCTTTTGATGGCTTCGTAGTCCCTCGAAGGGTCACTTCTGATCTGGTCGCTTGTCATGCCCTCGCCACACAAGAAAACCAGGATGTAGACCAATGTCACCACCACGAAGCTCATAGCCTGAGAAAGTCAGTTCCATACTGCCAGCTCCCACTCGTTTGTGCCAGACTTACGAGTGCAGCGAGACACAGCGCATCCTCGGTCACAGTGTTCACCCTCCTCACACTCCTCGTATACCATCGTGCCGCCACTGACAACGCAGCCAACACGAATCCTAGGGCGGGGGCGACGAGCAGCGCGATCTGCTTCCCGTTCTCGATCTCGAAGCGATGCTTATTTTCCGCCATGATCCTATTTTCCTTGATTCCTCCTTCCCAATATGTTCATACCATCACGATCGTGTCCAGAGGTCGAAGCAAAAAGAGAGCGAGAGTACGCAGCGGCGTCCAGAAAGCGGGCCCCAAATGGTGAGGCGACGCGGGAGTAGTTAAACTGCCTGAACGGCCCCTTCCCGCTGTTTTTCTCCAACGGCCTGGTCACTTCAGCCGCTTCCAGGCAGTATTCCGTGCTACCCTGACTTACCAGCCGGGCAGCCACGCGCGGACTGACCAGGGTGAAGATCCGAACTCGTCTAAGGTGGAACGCGGGGGACATCTTGAGTCGTGCCCATTGGCTGTTGCTCGTATCGACAGGTTGACCTGCATTGACATCCTTGACAGATATCTTTCTGACATCCAATGATGGTGCAGCGAGGTGTCCGCTGTTGAGCAGGGTGGAGCGACCTTGAGCATGATGGAAAGGTGATAAGCTGAAGGGCGCCAAAATGCACTAAAGCCGTTGCTGCATGATCTTTCCATTTGAGGCCGCATAGAATGTTCCATGGCAGTGGTACAACGCTTTGGGTAGGTGTTTCGCTGCGCTCCATAATGACCGACGTAACACGGTCATTGCTTCTTTCGCTCCTCGAGTCCAAAAGCCACTGCGCCGAATGTCCACAAGAACGTTACTTGCTGTGAAGATTGCAACGGCTGCAGACCATGGCGTTGTCTTTTTCTTGAGTAATGGCTGGCCGAGCCAGTCATTGTGGCTTCGTTACAGCTGCAAGGTTCGAAGGATTGCGCTTATACGGCACAGATCCAGGTACTCTGTTGAGCTCGACATCTGCAATGCTGACACCAATCTCTACAATGCCGTAAGTATTCCCTGTCTTCTCCTCACCATGCTCCTTTCAAAACCTAGAGCCTTCTGCTGATAGCATCAACATCACCATCAGCCCTGCTGAGTCCTGACGTGACACAAAAACCGTCTAAACGTGTCTCTTGCCGAAAGACGCCCACAGCATCTAGCCGAATGCGCGTATTCTTGCTTTTTCTTCGCGTGGAGCACTGCGCGACCCGTCGAATCACGACTTTCGGAGCAGCGCGTGCCACGTTCCTTGCGCCGACCTTGCATTTCGTCCCACGCTAGGCTGTCGGCCCGCGAGTCAAGCTTCCATCTCGCAACGCGCGCGGGTCGTATTCCGTATGTAGATCTAATCGCGACTGTTGTTTCGCAGGCCATAATGCTAGCCTGACTGCGATTACAACGGACAGGGACAGCATGAAAGGAGGAAGGTAGTCGGGAATCACAGTACTGAAAGCAGACGTGCGCGACTCAAACACGCAACGGCTGGTAGACTCGAGTGTCGGTTGCTCAAATGCGCCGACCGAACCGACTCGTACCCTTGTGCAAACATCTGCAATGTGGAAATTAGAAGGCTTGGAAAGGAACAAAGTCAACAAATGTCCGACAGAGGGCGCCGGTAGGGAAAGGAAAAGCTGACTTGATACGGCAGTCAGCACGCAAAGGTCTCGATCAAAGGATTTGTTTCATAATTCCATTACAATCGTTGCGCATCCCAAATTGCACTGTCGTCGTTCTACTCCGTCCACTTAGACCACACGCCCTTCGATCTCCTATCATCACAATTACAAAACAGTCAAAAACGCCAACTCATACGCCAACCCAACACTCATCTTAGCATGCTCGAGCAAGTGACTAAACCTGATAGTGCCGATATCATCATCCTCAGAGTGAAGAAGCTCCCATCTCGTAGCCTCGGACTCGTTTGCCGCAGCAGCAGCAGAAGGGTATCCAAACGCCGTTGCAGCCGCATGATCAGAGCATGGACGACCGCACTCTGTCTCGAGGTACGGTATGTCGCAGTACTTCACAACATCAGCCGAGATCTGTCCCATAAGATCTCTACACCACTGACCGAAGTAACAACCTTCTTGATAAAGTCCACCAGTTTATGCTCGACAAAGTCGGTCATGAGACCAATGACTTCAGGAATATCAGGATCCACTTTACCAATCGTACTCTGCTGTACCATAGCCCTGACGAGCTTTCCGCTCCGCGAGTAGTCTGCAAAGACCTCCAAACTCCTCGGCCGCGTACCAGTGGTATTCAATGATGTTCTCGTTCTCCTTTTGTGCGATCCTTTTGTCAGTCAAGAGCACTCTGAACGCCTCCATGATAGTGACAGTGCCAGACCCACCGTCGTACGTGCCGGGTGAGCGGCCATGTACTGGATCTTCTCGGTTGAAGCTATCAAAATAGGTACCGAGAACGACGAGGTTTGCAGGCTTTCCGAGAATGGACGCGGTGACTGTGTCTTGTTGTCAGGAAGGGTGTTTGAACTTTTTGACGGATACGCCAGCGACGCCAGATGCTACCGATACACAGACGAACAACCCATGCGAACAGGATACAGCAAAAGTCTGACCTCTTCGTCGCTGCGCTTCAAACTTCGTCACCAAGCCTGATGACCGGTAGATACTTCAAAAATGCACTACACGCAGAATGTGCATCATGTACTGAACTCCTGGTATATTTGAATTTGCAAACAGAAAACTCTCTCACTGACGCGAATTTGGAAATGAGGCATCCAGAATTCTACTTCACATTGAGCCCCAAGGTAGAATATACGAAACATATTTTATAGCCGACGACATGTGAGGGACAACGACATGTGAAGGCTTCGGCAATTCAATTCCATCATGTATTTTCGTATCATTCATCATTTCATTCCTTGCTCCGAAGACATTGACATCTCCTTCATCTTTCCGTACACCTCACAAACAAGCTTTGCCCTCATCTTATCACCTCGCAACCAATGCATCCCACCCACACCCACATCCCCACACCCTCAAGCAAAATAGCTCTTCCACAGCACACCCTCCAAATCCTCCAACTGTTCCTGCTCAAAGGCCTATAAAGTCCATTAGCCCCATACCAACCCGTGAATCGCGGATCAAAAACTCACCTTAACATCAACATGCCAAGTATCCTGCCTCGTCTTCTTGAAGTCTGCCAGCACCGTCTTCACGCTCTTCCCCACGATACCAGGATCAGCAGCCGCCTTGCGCGCCAACGTAGCCAGCACATCAGGCAGCCACGCAGGCGGCGGACTCTGGTACGGAAACGCCTGGACGAGCGCGCCGAGACCCAACACAGCAGCATGGCGCGTCAAAACCAGTTTACCCTGCTCGAGCGTCGGCGTGCCAGGATTGCGACGCTTGGGTAGCGGATTCTTGCTGAGCTGAGTGGTGAAGCGCTCCTTGAGCGTCGAGACTTGGCGGTCGCGGAGCGCGGTGGGGGAGCAGCGGATCATGCCGGATAGGGTTGTGGCGGCGCCCATGCGGACTTCTAGTTGGGCGTCTGTGAGCATGGCGGAGACGCATTCGAACATGTTCTGCTGTTGCTCTTCGCTCATAAGGAATAATCGGCGGAAATAGAGGACCTGGATGTTGATCAGGATTCGAAGGCGCTGATGCCAGCTCGTCGCGTTACGCCCGATGCGGATCAGAGCGGCGATGAAAGCGGCGTCTTCGCCTTGCCGATGGGGAATGTTGGGCATGTGGCGGAAGACGTGATAGGCAAGGGACTGTAGCTCAGGGTCCTCTTTGATGTCCATCATGTGGAGGAGTTGCTCCATGAACACGTCAGGGAAGAACTTGATGAGGGATGTGCACTCGTAGGACGACAGGGTGGAGTCTAGCCATAGTAGAACCGTCTTGCCGCCAGATGTGTACGATGAAGGCGTCTGTTGGCCAGCGGGACGCTGATGGCGCCAGGCTTCTAGACGGTCAAACACAGTGGTGATAGTCTTAGAGAACTCTTCAGTAGGCTCGTAGGGACGGACACCAATTGATGAAGCATCCTTCTGTGCCTTCATCAGAGTAGCGACATCCTTGTACGACTCGTGATATCGCGTTCGGTAGATAGTCGCAATCGTCTGGCCCATAGCTTCGCGCACGCCCTTGTAAGGATGATCAAGATGTTGCATGAAGTCCTCCAAGATCGGCTTCTCGAGGCGGAAATGCCAGCCAGCATCTGATATGCATTGCGTCAGGAGATGTATCTTCGAGCTCTCTTTGAACGCAGCGTTGGAGTCCATGTCTAGACGGAGGCTCGCGAGCCAGTCCACCAGAGGCCATCCGCGTCGAGGATCCTTGGCCTGGAGCACAACATGCAGGAATGTAGTCCAGTAGCCGGCGTTTTCGGGGGTCAGGCCGTCATTGAAAATGCCACGAATGATCGGGAAGACGTATTCCCAGATTTCCTGACGCTGTTCGGCCTTAAGATCAGGCACACAAGACAGTAGAGCAGCCATGATCTCGGCTGTCGCACGGTGCTGGTGTTTATCGCTGCCATCTCCGTAGACTGATTGCGTAAGGTCCTTGACATCCTCAAACGTAGCTTCTGTGAGGCCAGAGAAGACAAGATCGAAGGAGTGCGTGAGTAGCATGGCCATGGACATTCGGAAGCGATCGGCGGTAGTATCGCGAGGCTCCTGCTTCATGAAAGCAAAGTAGTTTGAGAACCACGAACGGGTGTAATGCTTTCCAATTTTCTTGCGCACGCTCATTTCGACATCGTCGAAGTCCAGCTGCGCCGCATTTGGCAGGAAGCCCGGCATGGTCTTGTTCCAGACAAGCCAACCGGGGTAGTCGAAGTCGATGTAGTACTTGGCTTCTGGCTGTGCGAAAGATGCCAGATGCTCCTCGGTCCAATTGGGGTCATCTCGCTTCGTGGGAACCGTGATCTTGTCAGGTAAGTCCTCTTCACCAAGCAGGTATTTCTCGTAGCTGTGGCCAGTGATGGCGCGTGTCGTGACCACTGAGAACAAGCCTACCAATGCACCTGCGTACAGCGCGCGTAAGCTCGGATGTTGATCGATAGAGCCCTTTGTGAGAAGATCAATCATCTCGTCAGAGGCGATCGTGTCGTAGCGCATGCCTAGGTTACAAATGATTGCTGCCGTCCGCTGCACTTTCTTCCAATGTGAAGTGCTAGCAATCACCACCAGCTCTTTGGTCAAATCGGCCTTCTTGCCTTCGATGCGAGCACGCTTCTTCTTGATATAGTCTCGTCGCTTCGTCACCTTCTGTTGAACGACCTCGTCGTCCGCTGAGTCGATAACATAGGCAATAGACTCTACGACGTCCTTGTCAAGGATGACCATACGCTCCATAGCTTTGCCCATATCCATGATCTGGTATGTGGCATTGGTGGCCAGCTTCTGCACGGAAGGCTTGTCGGCACCTGTCACCTCGATGAAAGCTTTGATCAAGCGAGGAGTGAAGCGCCAATCGCGGCTGATGGTCTTGGCCAGGCTTCCGTAGAGGAGGGAGAACATAGCACCCTTGATGCGAGGATAGTCGTTCTCATCCACAGCTTTGACGAAGGCGTTCAGCAACGGAGGAATGACATGTGGACGAGCGCCGAGCACGCATTTAACCGCTGATTCATTCGCAGTCTGAGCAGTCCGCCGGATCTCGGTATACACCGAGACGCTCGACTCGGCCAGATCCAGCAATAGTTTCATGTCCAAATCGGTCTTTGGCCGAGGGTTTGCATTGTGCCGTAAGCGCTGTAGATGATACACGTTCGCGCGTCGGACTAACAATGGGCGTGGATACTGCTTCCTCAGCCCACTGAGCTTGAACGGGCGCTCGTCATTTTCCAGAAGTCTTGTTATTCTGTCCAGGACATGGGCAGTGCGCTCGATACCGACGTCGATGAACCATGAGCGGTATGCGTTGTACAGTGCGTTGAAGCACGGAACGTCATCCGGTTGCTTCTCGATGAGGAACTGATGCACTGTGTGCAGAACCTCACCCACTTGGTGGCGAAGTTCATGGATGAGATTGTAGTTTTGATCCCCTCGTTTCAGAGGGTAGCCAGACTCGTACTGAAAGGTGGGCTTGACTTCTTCGTCCTCAGCCTCACCCAGGCCAGCGTCATCATCGATGCCTTCAGTGTTCATCGCATCAGCATCCGAGTCGCTATCATCGGCAGTGCTGCCTTCAGCGGCTTGATCGTGACGCACGTCGAATAGTACAGAAATACCAGAGATGATCAGTCTCAATAGAATGAGGTTCCTAGCGACATCGTCTGACCAGTCTTTGCCAGTGCCCTCGCGCTTGATAGGAGACTCTGACGATGTGAGAGATGTCAGCGCGTTCATAGAGCTCTTGGCATGAATTTCGAAGAGTTGGACGGCAAAGTCAATCTCTTCCTTGTTCGGAGTGTGCCACTTGATGTTGAGCTTCTGCACGTCGATCTGTCTGATCCAAGACTCGGTGGAGAGACCCTTCTCAAGCTCGTCCTGCTCGTAGATTGAGTAGTCAACGGTATATGTACAAGTAAGGTTGAGCAAGAGGTGATGGATGAAGCTCGAAACATGAATAGTCGGTGTTCCACGGCACCGCTGCTGCATGTACTCGGCCATCTCCAAAAGCTCGTCCTTCCACTCAAGAACAGCATCTCCGACGTGCACAACGCACATGCCCAGAATGTAGAGATTCCAAACAAGTGCGCGGTCGCGAGGAAGTACTTCCGCTCCTGTTGTCCGCGTCGAGCCAGCACCAATGTCTTCGATCTCGGTGCGAATACCGGCGAAGAGGTGCGGCAACAAACGCTTGAGAGCCTTCTGAGGATTGATCTTGACAAGACTGTTACAGATGAAAGCAATGGCATCTCGGGCTTGATGGATGACATGATTTGATATGAAGTGTGCAATCTTGTCCAGTGCAACATCATACAGCTCAGGTGAAAGCGCTGCAAGCAGCGGTGTAAATGCAGCTGGAAGATGGTTAACGACAAACTCCTCAGGAGATCCGCTACGCACTCGCGAAGCATCTGGCAGATTCTCCAAGAGTGTGAACACACGACCCAGGAACGAAATGAGGAATTCGTTGAGGCCTGTTGTAGAAGACCGAAGAATCATAGCTTCATCTTCATCGCTCAACTCCTGGTCGTAGTCGATTTCAATGTTGCCATGGGCGTTCTCTAGTCGTTCAACCTGCTCTGTGATCCATTGCACCGCAAGCCCTGTGTCACCACCAGCGTCCATTGGCGTCGATGTTCCACTAGTAGTTTCGTCACCCGTCACCTTCTTCGTCTTGGTAAGATCATGGAAGGGTACGAGGTAGCAGACGCCTTGCACAAATTGTAGTGTGTGTAGCGTCTTTTCCAAGTCGTTTGCGTCGATACCAGGTAGCGCAAGGCCGAGCGCTGTGGTGACGTGGCACCGAAAGCCTTTGGTCCGAGCCATTGTCTTTGACAACATATGCAACGCACGAATCGAGGATATTGTTCGATGTACCTCAACAAGTCCTTGCATCGCAGGATAGATCTTCTGCAGTGCACCCGGCAGAATGAGATTTGGTTCCAAATAAGCCAGACTCTGTAGAGTCGACAGAGCGTACTGTACAGCCTTGTCACTCTTGGAGAAGATGCCCATGAACGTGACCTCTCGCAAGCAGAGGACAAAACGCCGCTTAACTGCATCGTTCAGTCTACGGTCCTCGGGCGTGTTCATCTCACCACTGTGCTCGCGGTTCCAACGCAGGACGAAGAAGTCAGCGAGGTAGAACACGAACTGCGCCAGCGGTCTCGTCCAACTACCGGAGTTGGAGGGATGGAAGAACGTCTCAACACCCTGTATAAGACCCTCCAGCTTGCTCAACACAGAATCAGAGTCGTCATCACATGCTGGTGAGAGCGAGTAGCCGATGGTGCGAGCGATGTGATGGCTTATCGGGTGCTTGCGCGGATCACGGTCGAGCATGACTGCTAAGCCAGCGCCCAAATCTACAGTACTGCTGTATGGGGATGTTGCCTGGCCCACTGGAATCTCGAGCAGCCTCAGAATCGCAGTGAAGATCAACGAACATTGCTCGCCCGTGAAGACACCGTACTGCGAAAAAGGCACATGCGTTGTGGTCAGGCTGTCCCTGGACAGCCGTGACAGGGTATCGATGAAATGTGAGTCGAACAAGCGTGATCGGTTGACCAGCGACCACAGATGGAAGAAGGTAGGGAGGTACTCCTGGGGCAGTAGCTGAGGCATGTCCTCTGGTGCCGGCAGTGTAGGAAGTATCAGGTTCAGCAGCCCGACCACCACAAAAGCGCCCTCGCTGAAGGAGGTGCTGAAGAATGGTAATATCTCTTCGAACATGGCTGGTATCTCCTTGGGGTCGAAGTACACCTGTGCGAACGTGCACATCTTGGTCAAGGTGCGGATGTTGCGCTTGACATTCGGTGGGTGTGCGCCGCCCGACTCTGATGGGAGGACGAAGAGCTTGAGCTCGCGGAACAGCGGTCGCCAATCAAGGACGAGGTCTTTCCCGAAGAGGAGATAGTGTTTACGCCTGTCAAATGTCAGTTGCTGTGGGTCCAGAACCAGACTTGCTACTTACTTAGTCAACACCATGAACATGCTCGCGAAACGCTCGGCCACGAGGTAGTCCAGCCCAGGGGCCAGCGCGAGCTCGTAGTAGAGGTTCACGAGCTTTATCCTCGTGGCGCGGGGGAGGTCGAACTTGAGCGACAGCCATCCGCGGATCTCACGTGTCCAATGTACTGCGCCCGGCGCAAAGTCTCCAGCGGACACGGCGATGTAGAGATGCTTCAGACATGTGTCCAGGCTCGCTTCGCGCTCGCTGTGCTCTTCCGTCTCGTACGGCAAGTATCTGAAGTACGGGAATGTTCGCGGGCGGTCGCGCTCCTCTGTGCCGTTCGCTCGCCAGCCACCGCCTGGTGAAGTCGCACGAGACGTGTCGGGACCTGCCGCCGAGTCAAGGGCGCCCATGAGCTGCGATATTCGGTCGTGGGCAGCCATGGTGCCGTGGAGAAGTGGAGGTGTGGCGGGGTGAGTGGAGGGGGCTCAAGGCGCGGTTGAGAGATGCCCAGGGCTAGCGGTCATGAAAGAATGCGACTATCAATGCACACTTGGAAGCTACAGAGACTTGAAGTCTGTGTGACGGTGCGTTAGTAATGCTGTTGCGTGACTTGCGGGCTGGACTTGGGTTGCGGCGAGTAGCCGGAGACTGGGTGAAAGTGTGTGTAGCTCGCGCGGTCGTGACGTACTGGATTGATGTAGGGTTGAGTGTTGTGAGTGAAAATACTGGAAGGAGCTATGGAGGCAGGTGTTAGCTCGGGTGCCACAGTGAAGTCGTCGTTCATGCACGCAGCCGCCTGGTCCTCCCGCGCGGTTCGTTGACGATGGGAGCTATGGGCAGACGGCGAGCTTACCTCCGATACGCGAGTGCGGCGAATCGCGACAACAGCCTCAAGAGCGTGAAGTGTGAATAAGTGTTTGCGAGAAACACCAGATTGACAGTACTTGAGGGGATATCGCTCACGTGTGGTGCCTGAGAGGAGGTGCAAGTCGAGCTCCAGGCTGGACGTACACGCGCTATATACTCGCAAACACTATCTCCAGGCAACGCACGACGCGCAACACAGAAGCGGCGAGAAACACGGTAAGCGGACCAATTCACTCCTCTGAAATGACAGCTCGCCTTGTATCCGCGCATGCACATACTCTCTCGCCCTGTTCTTTCTCCTTGCATATTCGTTGCAAATTACAGCTTCGTTGCACGACACGCGACACGTCGTTGAGAGCATTACACAGCAGCTCAACTCACACGTACTCGAGCATTTTTCATGCCAACACCGTGTATCACATGCTAAGCATCATCAGCCAAAATCAAAATGAGCTCTTACTACTCTGTTGACGCGATTCTCACCGACGCCCAGAAAGTACCATGTACTTTCGAGCTCACGGTCCCTGGCCTTGGCTTCCTTGAGGGTAACATGAGTGGCGACGTGAAGCAGGGATCAAAGGTTGAATTGCCTCTCTGGTTGGGAGAGATGCTTGCATTGAGGTATCTATGATCTACAATCCTATAAATACACGTGCTCAAACGCTGCAGTCAGAGTCTCAACACATCTTCGCTTGTCACGCTCGACCCACCCGCTGCCCTGTCACCACGCGTGCTCAACGCTCTGAAGGCTGATCCACGGACTGTCGATCTGCGAGCCCTTGCACCGCACTTTTACGATCTCGGCGCGAGGATCTTGGAACTGTTTGAGGAAGAAGAAATGATCGAGGTGCTGAGCGACGTAAGTTGTTGCAGCCTAAATAATGATTGCTCAAACAACTGACATTCAGCAGACGTACAAAGCCAGGGCGGCAGTGATTGCCGATCAGGCTCACAACCCACGCGGTGCTCTAGGCGAGGGCGCAGATTTCATGCGTGGCCTAGATGAGAACGAGCGACAGCGTCAGTGGTCCTGCCCGTCAAAACTGTAGTGGCTAACATCGAGAAGTGTTTCGCGCAGCACACGACAGTGCAAAGGCTGTACGAACGTGGATCACGGATCTGAAGCAGAAATGATGTCCCCACCGAAGCCTAGCAATAGAACAGTAATAAGAGCAGACAGCCAGGCCATGAACATACCAATGTTCCCAAACAACGACGGCACGTCACGACTGAGTGGCAGAAGAAGGAAAATGACGAGACACGCGAATTGAACCAACTTGAGTCTAAGAACGGGCTGAAATACCAAGCGCCCATGAACAATATGCTGGCGCCTACCATGCAATTACAATACAATACCTCACCAGATGTTTCGCTAAATGTTGCATGCCACCGAAAGTCGGTTCATCTCAGTGATGCGCCTAGATTGCTGTTTTGTAGAAGTGTGAGCAGCTGATCTGGAGGGTAACCGAGGAAGACGGGTCCGTTGAAAACCATTTGTGGAATAGCCGCAGGGCTATGCGGCCGTCTAGCGCCTTGTTGCTGTGTCGGAGGCTGCGGACGAGGCTCTGGAGGTGGCGGTGATGGTTGTTTTGACTGTTGAGGCGCTGCCTGTGAAGTATTGCGGTCTGGCGTTTTACCCATAGCTTGGTGATCGAAGGGGCATCTACCGGCTTTCTTGGGTGTTTCGCCGATGGGTCGATCAGTCCGGAGGGGTATGGGTGGAGATGCTGTGGGAACTGATCCAGCCGAAGACGAACTGTGACGGTCTGTGTACTTGGGAGGGATAGTAATGCCCCATGGTCGACTTGGGGACTCACCGACCCTGACTTCATTCATGGGACGGTCGAAGTGCGCGATCCTTGTCTCATCCACGACAGCTGATGGTTCCTCCTGACTACCGTCCTGCAAGCTTGCTGAGACAGCTTTGGCCCACTTCTCCACCGAGGCGTCGGCTTTCGGGTTAGCCAGCACCTCCACCTCTGGCTCCTCCTCAATGACATCTTCGGGTTCTTCAGGAAGCCATTCTTGGTGCTTTTGGCCCAGTCCTTGAATCATGTTGACCAAATTGCCATATTTCCTATCCAACTGCTCGATGCTTTCCTGGCTGCTTTGGAAGCGAGTGATGCAGACTTCATGGCTTCGCGGAAGCTCGTGCTTGTGCTTTTCGAAGTACTTGGCGACTTCTTCAGGATCATGCTGGTCGAGAAACCGAATTGGGCACACTGCAGCTGAACCCGACGCGACGACGGAGGGTGAGGGGGGGCGGTCGTTGCCGCAAATCTCTGCACGTATCGGATCAGTGAACGAAGGCCGCTTCGAGCGCCGTCCGCGCAAACTCAGACGTGAGGTTGAGCTGCGAGGGGTGGCCAGTGGGCTGCCTCTGCCACTAGTCGATGCAAAAGGGCAGCCGAGTTTGCTTGGGGTGCCGGCTATCGTGAAGTCCTGCTCTAGTGGAGATTTCAAGTTGTGATCAGTTTGGATACGCGGTAGAGGCGTAACAACATCCGCAGACTGCCCGTTCCATATCTTGACCTCAGACTTGGCAGCACCACGAAGAGTGGCCGCAGCGACCTCGGCTTGCCTGAGAACAACAGCACGACCCTTTCGCTCTACATCGTCACATTGTGCTAGCTGCTCGACGAGATTTAGGTGAAGTCGTGGCTGCTCATCGCCCACTCGCTCCAGATCCTGCAGAAACGTAAGGTGATCTTGCGACAGCGTATTCGGTGTGATGCGCTTCAATAAGTCTAGGTACTGTTATAGGTCAGCCTCTGCATGAGCGAGTAGTGCAAGATGGCAATGTGCAGTATGTTAAGATCAGGTATGCTGTGGTTTTGTCTGTCAGAGCCGCGAAGCAGCTGCAGGTCTAGAGCTAAAGTTGTTCATCACGAAAGGGAGGGAGGAAGAAGGGCTGTCACTAACCTGCTGTTTGGCCCACGATAGCTTGCTCTCCAGCTGCTTCTGCTGATCGAAGAGGATCTGGTATTCTCCGCTGAGGGCTGCGAAACCCTCAGCGACCTGCTCGGCAAGCTGCACGGCGTCTCTTGGAGCCTCGTCGGCCATGACGGTGGTTTGGAGAAAAGACAATAGCAGCGCAGGAGAGCAAGCGTACGTGGAGGAGACGCTCTGATGACGCGGCAAAAGAGGCTCCAGTCGTGGTGGTTTGTCGAAGGGCGGCTTGCCGGCAAAGAATGCAGGGAAATGCTGCTTAGTCACACTAGCACGAGCCACGCCGCTCAGCCACAAACCAGGAAGTTACTTCCGAGTCGTCTCTTGGGACCGCGTCAGGGCTCACCTGCGCCTTGAGCTTCTTACGTAGCATCTTGCCATTGACTGCGCTTCTCGTACAGCATGCCTCCCAATTTATGACACCCTGTTTCCTTACTGTGTCGCCATCCCTTGCAGCCTGTTGATATCGCACTGTCCTTCACCGTAGCATTTTCCAGTACCTAGTTCCGAAGCACCTAAGTCATACCGCCCAAACCAGTGCCCTCAACAATTCCTACCATGGGATCGCTGCACGACTCCCGCATTCACAAATGGTTCGCAACATCGCCTCCTGTCGCGTGGACTATTAAGCAACTGCGTGAACTTCTCATAGGCTCCCTCAAGCAGGGCCCAATCCCCCAGCATGTCGCGTTCGTTATGGACGGCAACAGGCGGTTTGCTCGGAATCACCACATCGAGACGGTGGAAGGACACAACCTGGGCTTTGAGTCACTGGCGCGAGTATGCAGCACTGATGATGTGGTTCGCTCATGTATGCTGACTGGCTTTCAGATTCTTGAAGTATGCTACAAGACGGGCGTGAAGGTCGTAACCGTCTACGCATTCAGCATCGAGAACTTCAAGCGCTCCAAGCACGAAGTCAACGCGCTCATGTCCATGGCAAAGGTCAAGTTGGAGCAACTCTCCGAGCACGGCGCCCTCCTCGATCGCTACGGCGCATCCATCCGCGTTCTGGGTCAACGCGACCTAGTAAACAAGGACGTTTTGGCGGCTGTGGACAAGGCAGTCGCACTGACCGCACACAACAAGAAGTATAAAAGCAAGCCCTACACTGTGTCAAACTACACTAACGCTGCGCAGAGCTGTCCTCAACGTCTGCTTTCCCTACACCTCGCGCGACGAGATCACCACCGCTGTCATGAAGACCGTCGAGACCTACAGCACACCCATGCACAACCTCGCGACGCCCTCGAAACGCACATTTTCCGAGTCGCATATTACGCAACATCTTCGGAAGCAGATGCTGGAGGACGGAACGGGCGGAGGAGCTGAACAGCCTGCGTCGCGGTCAACTTCGCCTGCCTCCAAAGATGCGAACAATCACACAGAAGATGCGGCGTCCTCTTCATCTGCGTCCACGGCCATCAACTCCTCGGAGAAAGAAGAATCGCAGCGTGACGCGAACTTTTTGGATCCCGAGTCAATCAGTGCCCAGACACTGACCGACAACATGATGACAGCAGACAATCCGCCACTGGATCTGCTCGTTCGTACTTCGGGAGTTGAGCGGTTGAGTGACTTCATGCTCTGGCAGTGTCACGAAAAGACCTCCATTGTCTTTCTGAAGTGCTTGTGGCCTGAGTTCGATCTCTGGCAGTTCCTACCCGTGCTGGTAGAATGGCAATGGCAGCAGAAGAAAATACAAGAGGAACAGCAGCGGATCCGTGGAAGATCCAAGCTAGACTGAGGATGACGAGCAAGTGCGGACAATCACCCAAGATAGCCAGGACGGCCCATCAGAGCCAGTACACGACGCAGATGGGAGCAGATGAAGTGCGCCTGCGAGGTGTGTGAAAAGGTGTGCGATGGAGACGTGTGAGAAGACTTGCGATGACGAGGTTTGGCTGCGTTGACGATACTCCCCTAAACAAAGCATGACCATTCATAGAGCGTCTAGTGTTAGCGAACCACAATGCAGAAAGTTGCCAACCTGCAGCGGTCGAGGCCCCACAAGACTCCACGCCATCAATGCGGGCACTCACGTGTCATCCAAAAAGACTAATGACATGCGTAGGGCCGTTATCTTTCTTGACCGCTTGCGGTCGGTGTACCGTTCGGTGGGATCTGGGATGCGCTAAGCAGGAGGGTTGCTCCGCAAGCCCAACGTCATCCCAATCAAGCGTAACACATGCCGACGGCGGTCAGCGGAAGGAATACATAAGCTGTCATCAGAACCAAACTCGCGATTCCACGTTACTTTCGTCTCAGCATTTCAAAAGCACCATTCTGCGGGGTCGTCGCCAACACCAAAGCATTCCTCGGCTCCTGCTTCATCCTCTCCCAGACATTCGCACGCATCCATGCTTCCACCACGCGACATCAACCACTGGCGCGACAAGCTGCCTGACCCTACCATGTCGACGCCAAAGCTCTTGACACTTCCAGTCGAATTACGCGAATTAATCTACGGCTTCCTCTTTAGCAGCTACACCATCCGCCACGGCTTCACGCACGCCCGCACCCCCAGCACGCCCGCCTCCCCCTCACACCGCACATCCCTCCTCCAAACAAACAAGCAACTCCTCGCCGAATCCTGGCGGCACCTCCCCCTAAACATCACCCTCCATTTCCGCAGCACCGAAACCCTCCTAGAAACACTCCTTTCCCTTGATCAGCGCATCCTAACCCGCCTCCGCCACATCCGTCTCCGCGCCTTCCCCTTCCCCCTATACAACACATCCAGCCCCGCAACCTATTACCCAACCTACTTCTTCGCCAACGCGCTCACCCTCCTCCCAGGCCTCTGTCTCGACACGCTAGTTGTAGAAGACTGCTGGCACGGCTTCGGGCTAGGCGACGGCTGGCGCGACGTCACGACGTACTTTGACATCGAGGCGCTGCTGCAGAGCGATGCGTGGCGCGAGTTGACGTATATTACGCCTTGTACGGATTTTTTGGCGAGCGGGTATGATCATAGGCGGAAGAGGGAAATGCAGCCCGCGGGGTGGGATGGGATGGTCAGGGAGAGGGATAGTGGGGGTGGGGTGAGGATGGTGATTGTGCCGCGGAAACAGGGGGAGGCGAGGGGATGTGAGGTCACGGAGGATGGGCGCGTGATGCAGGATTGGGCTGCTGTGCCTGGGCACGAAGTCATTGAGAATTGGCGCGTCGCGATGCCTGATCAGGGGCTCAAGGGTGAGGTTAGGATCATCGCGCGGAGGGGGAAGAGGGCAAGGGTTGTGCAGCTTGGTTTGAGTGAGAAGAAGACGTGGGGGGAATTGAAGGATAAGGAGGGGGGGTTTGCGCCTGAAGGTATGTATGTGTGTGTTGGGTGAGGCATGTATGTGATTTTGTTGAACTGATGGTGGGATAGGTTGGGCGCCGTATTATAATGATATGGCGGATGCGGTGGGGTGGATTTATGGCGGGTGGGGACGGCGCATGCAGCTTGCAAATCAGGCTTTGAGTAGCTGATTATTGGCATGGGGGGGGTATGGGGCGAGGTACTGGTTGAGATGTGGATAGTGTCGGAGGAAGGAATCTCAGTACGGCGCTAATGTTGGAGGACGGTGTGTATTGGAGTTCCGGAGTGAGGTGCCAGCTTGTATCTTTCGATCTTTCTGCGCAAGGACTGCCAGGCTTAATCGATAAAACTGCGCGATTACCTGGGGTAATGCAACATGTGCACACTACTCAGTGGTAGATTTTGAGAAGGACTTGCAACTTCTAGTCTATGAGTTTATAGGGACACTCAAGCTGCACGGCACTAGACGAATATGGCCGAGATGTACTATGGCTCGACCACTGAGACATTTCCCTCTATAAGCCTCCGATTTCTCATTGAACCACATCTCATTCCCCAGTCTGACCTCGCTCACTTCTTCTCACCTACCACCCCGCTTCCTCGATTCTCTGTGACCTAGCATACGCCGTGACCCAACACAGCGCCCGTAAGATCCTATACGGGGATGGCATACGTAACCTTGACAAGAATTACGAATTTGCGCTCAGCGAGTGGAGCGACGGCGAGACGAAAAGACTTTACTAGCCGGAGGCAAGAGGAAAGAGCGATATTGCAGGTCTGGGGAAGGAGGGTTTGAGTCGGTATGGGAGGTTTAGAAAGAAGGGTTGGGGGCGAGATTGGAGGGAGTTGACGGCGAGGGACTGTGATCGATCGTGTATGCTGAGACGCAGCGGACTTCCTGGTATGAGATACCAATATATGCAACTCTAATATATGGAGGTGAAGCTGGGATAGTTAGTCCTGATGTGAACCCGAAGTTAGATGTACTCACAGTAGAAGGCCAACGAGGGTAATAGGGATCGCGAGCATGATCCTTTTTTTCCGGCGCTTGCAATCTGACAGTATAGACCTGCACTTTGAGGCGCGTGACGTGGATGGAGTAGGCGTAGGCGTGTTTGTTGCAGTGAATACACCCGTAAGAGGGGACGTCGTGGAAAGTGGCACAGTCGTTGCGTCAACCTGCTTTGTAGTGCTCCTGGACGAGATATCAGGCTTCACGACTGCGGGAGCCGGTGCCCAGATACCACCGCTCACGACACCCTCGCCACGGCGAATGGCATCCTTCTCTTTCTGGGTACAGGTATCCAGGTCTCGAATCCAGCATTGATGCTCTTGCGCGGCCGGGACTTTTTTATTGCGGTATGTCGACGAGTCCTGGATACCGACAGTCCCGTATGTAGAAAGATCGACGCTTTTACCCATACTGACGTCGTCTCCCTGAATGATGCGACTGAAGACAACAAAGGCCGTCTCGGGTTGGTAGTATGGCACGAAATGTCCGGCGTCGAAGATACGAGAGAAGGAGAGATTACCATACTGGCGCACATGACCACCAACGTAGGAATCGTTGACCACTATATCGGCGTAGCCGGCGGCAGGGAAGGCGCGGCTGTAGCTGGGGAGAAGACGAGACAGTTCTAGCGAGGCGTTTTGTCCGCCGTACCAGTTGCAGATGATGTCGGCATCGCCGTAGATGAACGCGACACGAATACCGCGGGACAGGAGATCGGCAAGAGAAGCCAGCTGAGATGAGCGCACGTGGTCTCCAACTAGATACGTTGTCAGCTGACGCTAGAAAGGCATTCACGTTATCTGATTCACCGGCTTCGGCATTTAGTGAGTTTTGAGGGTTGACGTAGCAGACACGAGGGAAAGGATGTTGAACTCACACTTCTCAAAAGCACCGGCAACGGCGGCACTTGATTGTGTGAAGTTGACCTGGGCACCGACCGATCGCATCACCTCGTCTAGATTCAGATACTCCTGATAAGCATCGCTCGAGCCAATGTCCGGGGTGACGCGAATATCGTACAAGCTCCTGTCAAACCTGCTGGCGAGCTTGGAGAGCGCGTTACTGCAAGACTTGAGAGCAGCACCGCAAAGCCGATCCGTTATTATGTCGGTGTCAGCGCCTATTGAAACCGCGGCGTCTACCTTATTACGACAGGCAGCAACCTGGCTCCGACAGCCGTCAGCCGAGAGGATGTCTGACATGGTATTTTGATAGGTGAGTAAATCGAGTGAAGGTATGAGCGAAGGTCCGTAGGTGTGGTACCGTGCAAACTGGGGAATCGATAGCGCGCTTGTCACGTAGTCCACCATGCCATTGATGATGCCTACAGAGTCGAGACGAATCTCCAGAGTGCTCTTGGGAAGGTCTCCCACCAAGCGGCGACCGTTCTGCTTTTCGAAGTGATCCGCAAAAGCTGGACCGTACATGCCACCATAGCTCTCGGCGAAGAGGTTGACACCAGCAGGCTCAACGATTGTCCGATTCGGACGCGTGCCTGGATTGTACTGCGGGAATGCGGAGAGAAAGCTCTGAAGGAATTGCCAACATGCTCTTGCGGCGATGGCAGTCGAATGTTGAGTGTTCTCGTCCTGACCAGAAGAAAAGGTGCCGTTCTTGAAGAGCCATGACGGCTTCCCGAGGGGCAGAGGTCTGGGCGAGACAAGGCTTTCGTTCAAGAAGGGATTCGGCTTGCTGAAGTCGACTGATGCATTGACGAGCTCGTCATATGAGAAGCCGACTTGGGTGGGCTGATCGATGAAGAGCAAGTTTGAGCTGCGGTCCCAGCCAAAAGGTCTGGCTTGCGTGCTGTAGCTGCCATTGGGGAGTTGCACCACCTCGCAGGGTCCCATCTCTTGGAACAGTCCAACCATACTGGAGGATCCTGGCCCTCCATTGAGCCAGATCGTGAGCGGCGAGGTTTCAGAATTGCTGCGAGCCTCGAAGAACCAGAAAAACGTGTTGATAGAGTAGTTCTGTTGGTAAGGCGCCGGCAGAGTGAAAGGCGGAAGATTGACATAGCCGGAGTACTGCTTCTGATGTTCAAAAGCAGTAGCGCAGGTCTGAGTCGTAGGCTGCTTGTATGAGATCGTGATGTTGGAATTGATGGGTGACTTTATGATTGCGTCGTAGGCAACAGGTAGTGGAAACTGCAGAGCCATCGAAAATATTGGGCTTTGCAGCTGAATTGGAGCTTGTCGGTACAAAGTTTCGATGTTCGAGAAATTCACTCGGGTAGAACTCTGGCGTTTGTTCGTGAGAGTGGAGCTTGAGCACTAGTGCGAGTTGCTGGTGGCAGCTGCGAACTGGAGTGAAGGGGAAAGAGCAAACAGCGGCTTCTCAACGTCGAGCATCTCACCTCACCGTGGTACAACTATACATTATACGCAGCGGGACTAGTTTGCAGCATTTTAACAAGAGATGGAGCTGGCAAGATAGACTCATGATCAGCGTCGCCCTAGGATTGCGCGTCGTGTCCTAATCTACTTCACTTCGAATGACTTGAAGACTGACTATTCTAACTCTTGATTCTGGTAGCACCAAGTAGTCGTCGACGGGTCAAGCCTGAGGTCATCACTGATTTGGCCGTGACAACGGAACAGGTCGTGGTGCAGCAGGACCAGGGCGTGTCGCGGGTGTCCAGCCACCTGTTTCCAGGATATTGATTGGATGTTTATGCTTTTTGGCGTTTGCTTCTTGATTCCCAAATGCTGAGGAGTTTAATGACCATTACTGGACCCATGTTCGTTGCATGAATGCATGTCCGTTAGCGCGATTCGGTTGCTGGGACGATGCGCCGTCTGTTTATCCCACCCCAACCGGCACCACCTGCCTCGACTATGCCCGCCGTCCTTCTGTTATAATTTAGACACGCCTTATTCATGCCATTCTCGTGCACGCTGTTCATCGCATAATTCTTACTCTCCGGAATGTCGACCATGGCGCCGCCAGAACCGTCTGCAGTCGCTGCAGGGCATCGCCGCAACAAGTCGGCCTCGGTGCTCAAATCTATTATTGCTCCAAAGGGCCACAAGCGCACGCCGTCGGATGGCCTCGAGTTGAAGAAGAAGCCGACGGTCAACCCGCCGTACATGCCCGCCTCCAACTTCCAGACGCCGCTGCTCCCGCCAGACCACCCACATAGCCATATCAGGGCGGCGACACGCACAGAAAACGTCCCTATCAACCCGCCGTCTACGCGGCAAGGCCGTGATGCCAGCGCGAGCCCGAAAAAAAGCCTGCACAAGAAGACGCTGAGCTCCGTCTCGCTGCGGTCATTGGCGAAGAGGGACGACAAGGACAAGGACATGGGCAAGAAGTCGACAGACACGCGGCGCCCACGTGAGGAGGAAGTCACAGGCGGCAAGCCGAAGAAGACCAAGTCGTCGACCAATCTGGCTGCCATGTTTGGGAAGGGCAGGTCACGGTCTCGGTCGCCTGTCAAGCAGCAACAGCAGCCCAGAGACCAGGAGAACACCACGCCACCCGGCACCGCGAATGCACCCGCACCACCGCGCACACCCATCTGGGCAGAGTTTAGCTCTGACGCCCCTCTAAAAGAATCTACGACCACAAGCAAGGTGCCGCTGAACGACCAGCGACGGGGCCTCGAGGAGGAGATCGCCTTGTACACACCGCAGCAGTACTCGCCCTCCAAGCAGCGCAACTTCTTCGACTATGGCCAGCCGGCACTCCAGAAGCGCACCGCCGCGAAGGAGCGACCAAAGTCGATGGTCGAGCCTAAGAACTCCTCCACGGCGTCACTGCTAGGCACATTCGGCCGCAAGAAGGCCACCGAACGAGTGCCGCTGTCGGACACAAAGGGCAACGAGGGGAGGATCAAAGAGAGCACGTCGTCGAAGAGCATACCGCCACGGCCGCCAATGGGCCGTGCTGCCACCGACACCAGCAAGAAGAACGAGCCTGCACGATCCGCCACTGAGCCAGTCACAGCAGGCAAGAAGCCTAACAGGGTCATGGCTGCTGTTGCTGCCTTCAACGGCAAGTCGAGGCAGATGGAGGCTCCGACGTCCCCCGTCAAACTTGATCCCAAGACGGTGGACGCCGAGTTCGAGGTGGTTCTGGTATGTACAAAGCTGCAGAAGGCGGACTATCACTGACCAGTGCAGGAATCGCGAAACATCCCCACACACCAACGCGCTCAGATGCGAACACTGAAGCTGGAAGTCAAAGCCGATTTTGTTCGGATGCACAAGCTCGACACGCCACAAACCTCAAGGGCACCATCTGCACACTCTTCTATTGGCGAGAGCGACGGGCGGCCACTTTCTAGGCCAGGGGTCACACGGTCCGCAAAGTCGCGGGACGGCATCGAGGAAGAGCATGCTGCATCTCACGAAGATACGTCGGGCGCAACTAAGCGCGAGCGCCCTCGCAGCAGGACCTTCACATTCAGCCGAAATGACTCTCCCACCAAGAAGCAGAAGGGTGACTTCGTCGAGGGGAAAGCTTCTTCCAAGGCCAACCCCATACCCAAGTCGCCTTCGACCAGATCATTAGTCTCAAATGCATCCGACAGGTCCGCATCGAACGGTGTCAAGGCAGTCAAGCCCGATGAGTTCATACAGTACCTCAGGAAGACGCCAAAGCCTGAAGCCGTTGAGGTCGGCAAGCTACACAAGCTTCGTCTGCTGCTCCGCAACGAGACGGTCGATTGGGTCGACACCTTCATCCAGGAAGGCGGCATGACCGAGCTGGTTGCTCTCCTCCACCGCATTATGGAGATCGAATGGCGCGGCGACCACGAGGACACTCTCCTCCACGAGCTCCTCCGCTGCCTCAAGGGCTTGTGCACCACCGCATCCGCACTCAAGCAGCTCTACGAAATCTCATCTACCCTCTACCCAGCCCTGCTGGCCATGCTCTTTGACGAGGAACATAAAGGCCCCAGCGAGTTCACCACCCGCGAGCTCATCATCGAAATCCTCTTCGCACACATCTCCACCGCCCCCGAATCCGACCTCGAATCGCGCGCCACCCAGCTTCTCCAGTACCTCAAAGATCCCATCAAAGAGAAGGAGTCATCCACCGTACCTTTCATCCTCCAGATGCACCAATCGCGACCTTACCAGGTCTGGTGCAAGGAAATGACCAACGTCACCAAAGAAGTCTTCTGGATCTTCATTCACCACCTCAACGTGATACCTGTACCGCCCGCCTCCTCCAAGGACAAGACCTATGCCAAAACACATTTCCCGGGCCAGCGCGCCATCGTGCCCGCAGCACCATACGTCGGCGGCGTAGAATGGGACGCAACAAACTATCTCGCCACACACATCGATCTCCTCAACGGACTCCTTGCCTCCCTGCCCAGCCGCGAACAACGCAACACTTTGCGCCGAGACCTCAAGATCTCGGGCCTCGAGAAACTCATGAGCCACCTCCGCGCTTGCAATCCCAAGTACTACGGCGCCGTGCACGACAGCGTCAAAGTCTGGATCGGCGCCGCGTTGGAAGATGACTGGGATGTTAAGACTGTGCGCATGGGACCTGGTGATGGGAAGAGCGGCGTTGGGAGCCCGGTTAAGATGAGTCCGCTGAAGAAGGCGGAGAAGGCGCCGCAGATTATGGCGCCGAAGTTGGATTTGGGGTTGGCATTTGAGAGGGAGATATCGGTTGGTATGGAGGGCAAGAGGGATGATGATTGGATTTGAGGGACGGCTTGTTTGAGTACTTCTTGGATGTACTGTTGGACTGGACCTCGACGTTCTGGATACTTGGCACAAGGGGAGGCGTTGAATAACTCAGCGCGAGATCCGAGTCTGGACAGCATCGACTCTTTGGCCTGCGGTATCCTTCTTTCTTTCTATCTTCTTCTCTTGAGATCGGACCACCATCTTTGACGACAGCACGACCACGAAACGCTTTTGACGACCGCGACGGCAAACTGAGAGTACATGAATGCTGTGTATATATTGTTTGGGGTCATATATTGTTTTGGTTATACATTTTTCTCATGAGGGAGTTTGGGAGGCATTGTTCGGAGTTTTGTGTCTTCATTCGTCTTGTCTTGCGTAATGAATGAATTGTTTTACTTGTTTACTATTAGTATTGGGACTGCTGTGTTTGAGATGTGATATGAAAGAGTTCAATTCCTAGGGTATATCCTACGCTAGAATCCAAATCCCAAGACACAACCCGAACGCCATGATCCATATGCCCAAAAAAAAATGCCGCTAAACCCACACACCTCTCATCCACTCCCTCCAATCACCCACACCTCTCATCCACTCCCTCCAATCACCCCTTCTTCCTCCCCCTCCTCCTGCCCTTCCCCTTTCCCTCGCCAACCTCCACCGTCCCACCCTCCACCGCCCCCTCTAGCAATCCCTCCTCCCCCTCCATTTCCCTCAATTTCTCCTGCCCACTAATAAAGAAACTCAAATCGCGATTCTGATCCTCCAGCTCCGCTTTCTGCTCTTCCATCTGTTTTGCCCTTATTTCCAATTCGGCGGCTTTCGCCTCAATATGTTTAATGCGTTCAAGCAGCGATTCATTAATCGTTTGTTCTTCCTTGTACTGCTTCGACAATTTACGCGCGAGATCGGTAGCGGAACTCATTTTCGCGCGTGTGCGGTCTAGATCGCGGGTTAGAGATGCAATGGTATCTTGTGACTCTGTGTATTGGAGAGTCAGGCTTTCGAATTTCGTAGACAGAGTAGCAACGCCACGCGATGCTTCGTCTGCAGAGTACGCGGCTTTGGCGGCCTTGTCGACTGCGCGCTCGAGTTGTTCTTCAAAGTAGGCGCGCTGGGACTCGAGCTGGCTGGTGAGCAGGTACGCGTATTCGACGCCCATGTTGTCGAGCTTCTCGCGGGGTACCGTGTCGTTTGCGTAGCCTGTCATGCCGTGCGTGGAGGCGGGCATGTCGACTAGTTTTCCGTCTTTTTTGTTTTGGATCAGCCGGTGCACGTAGCCGTCGCCCGCGTAGTCCCAGACGTGCTGTGTTACGACGTCCATGGCGTAGGTGTGGGATGTGGCTTCGTAGTGGGCGAAGGCGTGGGCTGAGTCGTAGCGGCCGCAGCCGATGGCGCCGCAGATGAGACAGATCCAGAGGTTTTGCGTGGAGCCGCATACGCTGCATTCGTTGTCTGGAGACTCACCTGAGAGGCCGCGGGAGGAGGTGAAGGCGTCGTTTTGCGTGTAGCGGCATACTGGGCAGCCTGAGCCGCGCCACTTCTCGAGACAGGCGCAGTGGAAGACGTGTTGGCAGAGGATGGTGAGGAGGCCTGTCGTCTCGTCCATGCGCTCAAGGCAGACTGGGCAGGTTGGGAGTTCGACCAGTGCCGGTGTGGGTGGTGCGTGTGGTTTTACTGTGAGGGAGGACGCCACGGACGCGGACTCAATTGCGGACGTCGAAGGCGGTAGGGGTGCGGTCGGTTGTGTTGTGGGCGCTGGTGCGAAAGGGTCGTTGGTGAGGTCTGGGTAGGATGTAGGATCACGGTTCGAGTCGCCGTTCTGGAAGTTGATTGACTTGACGTAGACGACGTGGCAGGACTCAGGCTGCGTTTATTAGCTCAGTCTGTTGATCATATAGATTTTGTATCCCACCTCCATGCTGTTGAAAGCCTTTCCGTTCCAGTCCTTCCTCCAATTCCTCGCCGTCGCAGCCTCCTTGAACTTCATCAGCACCATGTACTTGTTGGCTCTGCTCGTCTTGATGAGCCTGAAGTGCGAGACGTCTTCCCTGGTGCGCTCTCCCACGAAGCCCAAGAAGTCGGAAGGCGTCATGTAGGACGGCACCGCCAGTATGCATAGTGTGGTGCAGTCTTCCTCTTTGAACTCTTTGCATGCTCCCTCGACCTCGTTGTACAGGCCCGGTGTCTCTTGTCCATCACGGTACAGGTGCACCACGCCCCAGCCAACCTCCGTGTTCTTCAGGTCTGAGGGTATGAACTTGCCCTTTGTTGCAAGTCCACCTGAGCTCTGTGTTTGTGCCGGGTGCTTGAGCGACTTGGAGCGCGACCGCGTCAGCTCGTCACCATTGCTTGCGCTCATATCGATGCTGGATATGGAGATGGCGTCGAACCGCCAGTCTCTATGCGCGAAGCTCTGTGTCCGTCTATGGGCTGGCCGCTTTGGCGGCTTGACAATGGGTACCGGGCTGTCGTGGTGGCCAGTGAAAGATGGTCGCGTGCGCTGACTGACGCGGCGGGTAGGTGGCGGTTGTTCGGAGGCGGCAGGCTTCGAGACACTGCTGAATGGCTCTTCTGCATGCGCGTGAGACCCCCAAGAGCTCTTTCGGTGTACTGGAAGCTCAGATCTGAAGATGTCTGTGTCTGCTGGCGGCGTGAAGGTTGTCTCTGGCGGAGAGCGCGACGGATACAGCTCGAACGTGAGGTGGAAGAAGTATTCGGGCATCAGGAAGGTGGATTGAGAGGTGGCATGTCCAACAACTGCAAGCACAAGTGAAGCTGTGAGCTGGTGTTTGTTTGGTCTGGAGAACTAGCGCGCTACCTTTGTGGTACGGTATGACGGCCTGCAGGCGGGTGCGGCGATGGTGGGGCACTGCCGAGCAAGCCGCCTTCACTTTGGCTTCCACAGGCTGCGGGGTACTTCGCCGCGGAGTGCACACAACCAAGAGCTCTAGCACGCATATAAAGCTGCAAGCCATGATTCAAGTGAATTCTATGAATGCTCTGTATTCTTGTCTCTCTCCATAAGGCATGTAAAAGAAAAAAGACCCAAAACTCCCTTCCCATGCTGGTAACCGTCCTTGGACGTCCCATCAATGCAGGTAAAACGCCCGAGCTATGCAATGCAGACTGCTATCCTGATATGAAAACGCCTTACACGCACAAAGGGGATATCCGGAAAATACAATCCTCATCTCGTGGGAGATAACACATGATTCACACTAATCATTACCGTTGCCAAAGGATGGAGTCGTGGCGTGGAGTCGTGGCGTGGTTCCAGAAACAGTCGCGCAGGGGGTATAGCCTTTTAACGTGCCGGAAATATATGCAAAGAGGAAATTCGCCTGTGACAAGAAAATGGCCCTAAGCCACTGCGTCGCCGTCGGTCGGCTCGCCGTCGGTAACATCTTCGATTTCCTGGCCTTTGAGATTCACAACGATGCGCCGGCCTCGTTGCTCCAAGGGAACGCCATCGCGGGAGGCGCCGAAGTCGAGAACCTGATTTCAGTTAGTACATCATTACGAAGATGCATACATGCATTGCTTACCTCGATGTAGGTCATGCTGTTCCGCTGAACAGCAGCGACGCACCGACGCTCGTTGAACTTGACTTGCCACACGCCGCTCAGATCGGTCAAGAGGTCTTTGACGAACTCGCCGGTCTTGACATTCCACATCTTAAGCGTGCGGTCGGAGCCTGAGATGACCTTCTGACCGTCGTGCTGGAAGCAGGTGATAGCACCGGTGTGCGCACAGAGCCTGCTCCGGCACTGCCCATTCTCGGGATCCCAGATACGCAGAGTTGAGTCGGCGGCAGCAGATACGAGGCGACCGTGGCTAAGATCCAAGAGGCCAACCAAGGAAGTGTGGCCCTCGAGCGTGAACAGGCAAGCACCCGTCTCCAGAGACCAGACTTTGACCATGTTGTCCATGGAGCCGCTGATGCAGCGGTTGCGCTCGTGATCAAGGACAACACTGTATACTTTTTGTGAATGGCCCTGGAGGCGTTGTTGTACCTCACCAGTCGAGATCTTCCACACCCGAACGGTACAGTCGTAGCTACCACTGACAAGGGTATCGCCGTGAGCTGCGATGGCGCGAACGGAATGGTGATGGCCTGTCAACGCTCGAACGAAGTAGGGGTTGTCGTGATCGTTGGAAGATGCCCCAGTCTGCATGATGCTTCGGTCACCTGGCTTGGGAAGCTTCCACACACGCAGAGTAGAATCTCGAGAGCCGGTGATGATCAGATCGTCCTTGGGAAATATGATGGGTTGCCCGTCCAAGGTCTCACCAATCTGCGTCGGCTTGAGAATGACGAGGCATCGCACGGTAGAAGTGTGGCCCTGAAATACATGTGTGCATTTGCCTTTCTCAATGTCCCATACTCGCACTGAGCGGTCGGTTGACCCAGATACGAGGGTATTGCCTTCGTACTGCAAGGCCCATACTCCGCCTTCGTGGCCTTCGAGGCGGCTGCGTATGGCTCCCGTCTTGGTGTCGTAGACGTTGATGTTAGTGTCGTCACTTCCAGTCAAGATCTTGTCTGTGTCGAACTGAAGGCAAGTGACGACGTGGCGCTGGTGGGCGCGGAAGGCGATGTGTTTTGGCTTGGTATCTTCTGCCATCCAGCTCTTCCGAATGAGGTGGTGTCGCTGGTACAGGGACTTGAAGAGGTGCATGTTGCGGAGGCTTAGAAGTCCAACGTTGGGCTCGGGTATAGCTTGACGGGCCCGTAGGGCAAAGGCATTGGGACCTTGCTGCAATGCTGCAGGTCTCGAAAAGAGGGCGAGTTGTGTCTTGCCAGGCGGGATGACCTTCTTCTTCGGCTTCTTTGATGGGCCAAGCTTGCTAGTGGCCTTCCGCTTGTGCCGTACAGAGGACGACCGAGTAGTGGCGCCGTCGTGCTCAAGAGCTGTCCTAGACGAGCCGGCATCTGTATACCCAGCGTGGGTCTCGTTGTCTGATTTGAAAGCAGCAGAATGTTGTCGAAGGTCGCTTTCGTAGCTTTCCGATGACTCGGGATACTGCCATCCCCAGCCCTCTTGTACGGCGCGCTCCAGCTCGCCATGCGGCAGCTTGTATCCGTCCTTGACTAGTAGGTCCTTCCACGCGCTTTCGTGTGTATCGACGAGTCTGCGCCAGTAGCTTGACACCTGCGCCGCATTACACATGCTCTTGACATCCAGATAGCTAATGATCTGCAGGCCGAGTTCTGCGGGTAGCGACGCAATGAAATCTCGCTTCAGAGCTGGGTTGACCACGTCGGCAATGAAGTGCAGAGTCGGCTTCTTGCATCTCCTCAGGAGCTGATACATGACGTAGGACTTCATTTCTTCGGGTAGGGCGTCGAATGAGCTCAGCATGTTGGGGATGCCCATGACAGTCGGTGTTAGTAATTGTGGGTTTGGGGTAGACATTTCGGTGGCATCTGGCAGATCAAGATGGCGAGCGCTGGGTGGGAAGAGTTGGAAGTCCGACACGCCATCTTGCGGTAAACCGAAGCCGGAGACATCATTCGGGTCGTAACTTCCCTCAGTATCCAAATATAAGGTTCCGCTGGTGCTTTGCTGGGCATTGGCCGCAGCAGTGATTGGAGACAAGCTTGGGCTGGGTAGGCTGGCGTCCTGTGCAGACCCAGTGTCGAGGGGTGTGAGGCGACTTGAAGAGAAAGAGTGGTTGTCAGCGAACGGGCCAGCGGGTTCCATATCAGACTCGGCCGTTGGTGGAGTCGCAGCGATGCCAGGACCTTCGAGAGCACTGGTGGAGAAAGAAGGCTCAGGTGATTGCTCATATGCTCCGTACGAGCCAGCGTCGGTGCCTGAAGGGCCGGAACACTGCTCCTGAAGCTGCCATCTCGGCGGTGCTTGTACTCGTCCAGCTTGCAGCGATGTGGCCCTGTGGCTATTGCGTAGCGAAGAAGCGGTTCTCGCTTGTATGAGCTTCGATGCCCCTAAACCGCTGAGGTCAGTATTGGGTGTTGCAGGGACCGGCTCCTCCATATCGTCTGGCGTGAAGCTCGATGTAACGTTTGAAGCATCATCACCCTCGTATTCGCGTGTCGATATTCGGGGCTTCTTGCTGCGACGCTGCAGACTTGCGAGCTCAGCAGCTTCCTTGAGCAAAGGAACCGCCGGGGAGTCGTCGATGTGGTCTCGTTTGCGTCGGCCTGACACGGCGCGTATGGCTGGGTGCTGGGCGGTGAAGTTGGGGCGAGTCATGCGGTTTGGGGTCGCGAACACTGGGGGGCCGTTCATGGATTCAACCTTTCGCAGAGTGCCGTTCGAGGATCGTATTGAGTCGTGGAGGTCGTTTTGCTGTGGGTGATACAGTTAGCCACGGGTATTGAAAATATTGAAACGCGAGCAGCGCCTCGGTGAGCCTCTTCCGTGACAGGCCCAAGACCATCCCTGGACCCGCTAATAGCGTACCTCTTGCAGTTTGCCGGACGCAACGCCCGCCTCCTCGAAGCAGGCCTGCTCTCCTCCCACGTCGAAATAGATCTTCCGTATCGATTCCGGCGCGGGTACGTGGGCGAGGGGGTATTCTTTGGGGTCGCGTTCGCCGAGGCTTCCCGGCGGGTTGACACACAGCGGCGGGAAGGTTGTAGTTGTGGTAGTCGTTGTAGTCACGATAGTGGTCTTCGTAGCCGGTGCCACAGAGAACTGTCCCAGGGTCGCAAAAGGGTCCATGATTCCTGCACGCACCGTAGTCGCTGTGTCCGTTCCTTCGTGGCCGTGTCCCGCAACGACAGAGGTCATGCTGTGAGCGCAAGTTTTGAGTGGACGAGTCGGGGGCGAAAGGTCACGAAGAGTTCGCCCGTAGAGGGAGTGGCGGGAGGTGGACGTGGTTGTTCGTTTCGCGTAACCCAGCCGCCAAGCGTGATGTGGTGACAGTCAGGGACCTGCGGACAACAGACGGTGTAGCAGCACACGCAGAGAAATACGGCGAAGTCTAACAGCTGCTCATGGTGCAGGCCCGTGTCCAGGATTCCAACGTGCAAAGCCCCGGTGGGTAGCGAGGTTGGAGTGACTGGAGGTAAGCGGCGAGATGGGTCCGGGGCTGGAAAGAGTCCCGAGAGAGTCCTGGAAAACGGGTGAAGCACGACTCCGGACGGTACAGACAACACAGAAGCGCTGGAATCCAGGAGTAAAGGAAGAGAAACGGCTGTGAAAGCGTGCGTGTGGTGTTGGAGCTTGCAGCAGGTGGGGAGACACAGATCACAGTGGCAGGCAGGAAGCGCTGACTAGTAGCTTAGCGTCCATAGGCGGCATTTCCTCTTGAAGCGAACATTATCTTCAAATGACCCTGTCGCGCACCCGCAAATCTACCAACCCCCTCTTATACCTTCTACCGCGACGAAGCACCAGTGCGTTTTGTAACAAGGTCATCGAGTGGCACATCTCTTGGTTCATCAATTCGGCACATTGCCAATCTTCACCCCCAACATTGGCATCGAGACGCCGTGGCCAGGGTCATGTCACTGAAGTAATGCTCGAGCTCGCTATAGCTGCAGGCATCCGTTGAATAGTTCTGTGACGGCAACGTTCGGCACACGTCCAAACCCGGCCGTCTCGTCATGTGCGTTCAGGCAGCTTTGCCGCCCCGTGGCGACAACAACTCAAAGGGTGGAGAACAATTTCGCCACTAACAACTATTCTTTGTCTCCCGCGACCACAGTTCGAGTTGGTGGGAGGTACGTTATCTGCTAATGAAGTACTGCTGCGAATGTGACTAGGATACATCGAAAACATTCGCTATCACCACCTACATGCGCCATAATTCGCCACTCAGCGAGCAACCTCCACGCCGCACTCTCTATGGCACGTTCTGCAACATCGAACCCGTTGCAATATTAAGATCAGTAGAAATTAGGAGCGAGTAGATGCAATGGACGTAGAAGTCACCAGGATACAGTGTGAGATTGCCCATGTTGTAGACATCGTCTATCTATATGAGGTCCATGGGCATTCACTATACGACCATCGCCTCACCAAGTCGCATATGGTGTATCATAGGGCATTCTCATGAAGATCTCGGTGCATAAGCCTGAACTGAGAAGCAACGTCCGCCGTGGACGGCCTATCGGCGCGAGTACATGGAGTTTCAAGTTTCACAGGCTGTAAACAGTGTTAAAAGCTCGCGCCGTAGACCGCAAGCATTTCTCTATCACTTCCTCAGCAATGCAGACGACTGAATTACATTGCTGCAGCTTCACGTCTGGTGAGGTGGGGCTTGGTCGTGGTGGTGCCTTCCTTTCTTGCGAGCTCTCTCTCTCTCTCCTCACCACGGACGAGAGAATCTTGCTGTCCTTCCGCCTCCGCTCCACTCCTCCACCACATTTTCTGCCACTCTGTCTCTCAGTACCTGCACTCTATCATCAATCCGTATCCCGCTTATCTGCCTCTCAAGCTACGCATCGACCAGCATCAGCTTGTCCTGTTCGTAGCAGCTCCTTCCTTTCTCACAAATCATGTCAAAGAACGCGTCACGAACGCGTCGCTACTTCACTTCCCCCACACTCCTTTCATCATGGCGCCGCTGCCGAAGCCAGGAAGCTCACGACCTAGGCCTACCAAGCCGCCGCCGAAGCTAGCAGTGCCCAAGGCTGGTGCAGGCGTGTCGCAGGGCTTCTCACAGGCCCCAGAGACTACAGTCCAGGTAACAAATCCAACAGTCCAGCTTCAGACGACAGAACAGAGCCTACAGACAATGCAGCAACTGCACTTTGGCTGTGCTGTATAAGCAACATCATGAGCGCTCGCAATTACTTTCGCTCTGACTGTTACGGACTCATTGACTATCACTTTGATTGCGAAGAGACTGGACGCAATGGCTCTATCGTACAGCGCAAGACTCTCTATTCACTGGGCTAAAGCGAGGCGTTAGTACAAGGGTGGATGGGTTGCTTAAATGGCTTGTAAGTTCTAGATCGTCGCTTAAAGTCAACCTTGCTAATGCAGAAGCAGGACACTGGCGTTGCAGACGCTCTTCGAGCTGGCGTCCTGGCATCACTCAATGTCTTCGTAAACGAGCACAAAGACGAGCCTTCAGCCTCACTTGAGCACTGGCAAATCCGCTTCGTCTACACGATAGATCCTCAGACGGGTAAACGTCACGCTTCCCAGATAGAAGTAACACAAGAGCACCATTCTGCAGAGATGATCGCCGTAGGACGAGCGAAGAAGTCGCTAATCGAGTTCATCCAACAAGCGATTAGTATGTCAGCGACGCTATCAAAGCTGCCAAATGCCCGATACGCCTACATTAGAATGCTGTACAATAACGAATGCCCACCAGGCTTCAAAGCACCTAACTTCCATGAAGTTGACCTGGCCACCTCAAGCGCGCTGCCGAAGGAAGATTGGAAACGGATCGAAGTCGCCAACATGAACGCAGGTCATCACGAAGCGTGTCTTTCCGTAGGTTATTCTACCCGCCAGCATCTGCGCCCTGCGTCCCAGCCAAATGATCAAAACGTTGTGGGCGAAACGTCGCCGAATCGTCCTCAGCGAAAGGCCGCCAAAATGTACGAATTGTTTCCGCCGTCCAACCCTGACTAGTTCCTGCCTCCACCGAAGCCCAACCCCACCCCCAACCCCAATCAGCACTCCGTTTCGGACATGAAGACGAAGCAGAACCTTGGCGAGATGGTAAGGTCTACTAGGCTGTTGTTCGTTATCAAAGTGATCTGACTGCTACAGATACAGCAGTCCAAGGTTAAGAGCACCAGCGAGGACACACAGGTTGTCAATCACGCACAATCTACAGCCGCTCCTGTTCCTACCAAGCCTACCCAGAGGATGACGTTCGTCTACACGGCCTCGGTCATCGATCGAACGAAGGCCAAAGCAATCATCGAAACAATCTTATATATCTACTGCTCCTTGCAACCCTCGTCTCCGCAACACGAAAAGGTTTGCTGCTATCTCTAACGCCGTGAGGTTCCCAAGAGGTACCGCCCAATTATGACTTTAAAGATATCCAGGCTTACATATCGTGATTCCAACGCGTTGATCGCATACCGGGTTTCTTGAAGTCACGATATGTGATCCTGAATGTCCTCAGAGGTCTCGAGGATAAACGAAATATTTTCAGTCTACGTCCCTCTTGAGCCTGGGCAAATTCAAGATCTGTGCATTGAAGGCTCTGATCTAAACACGAACACAACGGACTCCTGTGCTCGCCGCCACCAGTATTGTTTCGGAGTAAGTCGCGCACTTCACAGCTCTCGCGATCATTGATAAGGGCATTCATCAAAAAGGTATAAGCATTTCACCGCTCTTCGCGGAAGTAAGTCCGCTGCTTGCTCCACTCTTCTTCGGGATCGGATCTTTTCCGATCGTCCACTTTTTATTCTTGGGTCAGACCGAGCACGCTCCATGATCCACGATTATTTCGAGATGCTGAAGATCGGTGGGACCGGATGTGCAAAGTGTTGTCAGTGATGATGATGGAAAGCGTGTTTGCGACAATATGTCAAATGTACCGAAAGACCCACTTGCAGCTATGCCTATCCTCAGAATATGTTGAACATATCGAAGGATAGGCTCGCAATGCCAATAAAGCCCTTGTGCAACCGTTCGCGTATAGACTATGGATTGCAATTTGTTTGGTTCGCGTGGTGGCTTCTATGGCGTCGCCATGGATCCCAATACGATGCACTTCCGACTGGCGTGTTGATTGTGCGACGTCGCTAATGTGGAGGTGAATCGCGTGAGAGCAGCGAGGAAATGCACTGCGTATGATCTCGAGAGATGCCATACCGGTAGGAGAAATATTATGATTCGTAGCTCAGCTACACTAAGCGTATGGCAAGCCCTTCCCATACATGTAAGTACTCACATGGCTCATTGAACAATTCTCCGTACACATCTTCCGAAGCCACAAGTTTACGATGAAGATCCGGTGCTGGCGCCGATTCGGCATCCAAACGTCCATGCTTTGACATGGGAGTTCAGGGGTCAAAAGTTATCCAGAGCGGGACCTAAGCGCAGATCTTGTCCTGAACAATGCGCAAGGTCCCGGATTTATTGCCTGTCGTCGAGCCAGAAGTGGGTGGGATCACAGCACGACACACCCGGTGGGAGAGCGGGACCCTTGCACATAGAGAGCTTGCTATGCAGGTCACCGCGAGGAGCGGTAGGTACGTCTCCTGACCGCTCGCCAATTTCATGACGCTCGTTTTCCATATTGCGAACCTTCAGAGATGCTGCTGCATGCATTAGCGCCGCCCTGTCAACTGCTCTGCATGCAGGAACAAGCCGGCGTATGTAATAGTTCATGGACCCTCGTCTGGCCGTAGCCGTCCCTAGTAGGAATCCTGGACGTCTCTCCGATTGTGGGTGATTCGACATACTTACCACCCTTCCACGACAGCATACATACCCGCGCTCCTCGCACATGTACTGCCCCTTCGCTATTTCGGCGGCACAATACGTGCTCTCACGACGCAGTCCGAATCCAATGCAGTCAAAAGATACACCTTGAGCTTCTCCAGTATTGCGCGATTCAGATATTGCTTTTTGTAGCTTCCCTGAGTCGCGGACACCTGACAGCAAGCAAGCCACCAATTCCTCCAGTAGTCGCCGTGTCTCTCTTGCTCCACCATGGCTCGCAATGGCAAGTTCTCCTTTCCGCTCCCTGGGCGCAGGTCTCGGAAGAAGCTGGAGACAGAAGACGACGACGCCAGGTCAACGCCCTCGACACCTACCGCGCACGAGTGGCCCTCGCGCAACGAAGAGCCAACGAGTAAGGCACATCGCGTGCTGGGTACTTCCGAGCCCATGTTTCGAACAACGTCGAAGCAGTCGGTCCCTCCGAGCCCTGGTTTCATGTCGATCACCGTATCCGAGGCGACCGACGACGATAGAGCCTCAGGCACAACCATAGATCAGAACGGGTACCAGCGTCGGCCGATTGCGTCCAGACGAGCGTCATCGAACGTTATGGGCCGCATGTATAGCGACAACGAGAGGAGGGGATCAGTTCAGAGCACCGCTAGCCGCCAAATACACCCACAAACCTCCAACTCGACCCTTCGCTCGCACTACGACAAAATGAGCTCGCCGCTCTCTATATCACAACAGACTTCCGACTCGGCAGTGCGTGACATGGCGTTGCGGCGAGGGCATCCGCAAGTCGTGACGGAATACAACTGCAACGGCTACGCTGCAAGTCCAGTGTCGCCAATCATTCTGGACGAGGCGAGGAGGAAGGAATACAGGAAGAGCAAGCCTACGCGGTTGGATCTATCGAAGCTATTCCCCAAACCCAAGGGGGGCGCTGAAGGCCAGGCGTTGTCAAATGCGCTCCTCTCCCCCAGCAAATACATGAACTCCCCCTCGGCCTTGTCCATGACATCCGACTACTACCAACAACAGTTCCCCCGGCCGATGACGCGAGAACCAACGCCCAACCCGAGAACTCCGGCGAAACTCAAGAAGGCAGCACCTCAAGCACAAGCTCAGCCACAACCTGGACCGCAGCTGCGACCGCAATCTGTACCACATACTCCTAGCTCGCCAGAGCGAAAGTTCAAAAGGGATCAGTACGACAACGCCAAAGTCCATGTCCGACGGCCGCCGAAAGGCGTACAACACTGGTTCGATGCGCTCGATGAGGATAGCGATGAAGCATCAGAGCACGCCTCAGCACCAATACACGCACCCAAGGCTATTCGACCGAATGCGACTGTTCCATCTCGGATGAGTTCTCACAGCCGACTTGTCCCTGAAGCTACGATACCAAAAGGCTCGCGCTCCCAACATCTGTCACCTCCAGGGAGGAAAGACACTTTCTCACACGAGGATCTCATTGACGTGCGGATGGACTCACCAAGCCAAGTCTCCATGCAATCCACGAGGACGAGGGACTCTGCGCTGGCCAAAATCAACCTACAAAACTCTAGCGTTCTTTCTTTTTCGTCGTCCGAAGATGAGGATGATGAGAATTCAACAAAGGCGGACCGTGTGCCGGTGCGGAGGAGCCTGGTCATCAACGACGATGCAGGGGACATTGTCATTGGACAAGCTCACGCATTTGAGATGCGCCCTCATCGAAGACCATCCGCGATGAGCGCTCGCTCCACCTCTACGAATGCTGCCACCATTGAAGTAATGTATACACCAGAGCCACCCATCTCACCATTCCACTTTCCCCGGCATAGCAACTACAGCGGTAGCCGACAGTCAAGCCATGCTAGACAACCATCCGTTGTGATGGAAGAGGAAGTTGTCGTCCGACCCAAAACGGCTGTTAGTAGACCCCTTTCTCCAGCCGCGCGCAGCGTCCGCAGCGTGCGGAGCTCTGCCAGTGAACCCAAGCCTCAATTGGACAGCTCACAGAGGCTCATGGAAGTCACGGCAGAAGAAATGGCCTTGTTAGAACTGATGCGCAAGAAGCGTGCTGCTATGGGGATGACCAGGCCCGAATCAACCATGGAGGAAAGACCACAGAAGACACCACCGGAAATTGCTCAGCATCGCTACCGGACATCAGGGTTTCTTGCAGAGGCGAGTCCAGTACGAGTGGTCGATGCGCAGACAGTTCGCAAGTCTTCAGCCAAGGCCCCATCGCCACTCCCTCGGGGCAGAGCTCTCAAAGCTCACTACGACGCGAGTGTTGGACTGGGCCATCTTCGCGACAGCTCCACGAGCGACGCCTGGTCTGACCACCACGACTCTCCAGCTGGCGGCTTGACGATCCCACACCACATCCCCACACCATCCGAGTTCTCACCACTTGATCCGTTCCCGCCACCATCACCAGTGCTCACAGCGAGCGTAGCGACCACAGAGCATGCGTCCCCTCTCCCATCCCCCATCACCCCAGGCCTCAGGTCATTCGAAGAGGACATCAACGTCAAGGTGGCTAGCAGCGAAACCAGTAGTAATGAGAGCGCCGAAGTTTCATTCGTGGAAACAGGCACTATCGATGCACCTTCCGAGAGCATCAAGTCTTCCACCTCACACGACATGTCTACACATCGCCGGCGCCGCACAGCCTCAAGCGGTGCGAACGTCACCTTTCCCGCCCCGCCCACACACGGCCTAACCGATCTCACGCCCGTATCCGAGGCCTCTTCCGGTCCGCCTAGCATCATCGAGCCACCAGTCCCAAAACTAGTACAAAAGAACTCGAAGCGCACAAGCGGTGTCGCATTAGTGACGAACGCAATGAGTAGGAGTAGGCAGAGCAGCTTGAACTCGCAGTCTTCGTACGCATCCCTTGGTCTTGAGAAGAAGGGCTCGAAACGCGTTAGTCGGCAGAGTAGCGCGACGAGCATGAGATCTGCGTCGAAGGCGAAGAGGAGCAGTGTTGGTGACGATGTGCTCGCTGCTTGGAACTCTTTGGGCGGGACTTATTGATGTGCGCTTCGTTTTTTTTTCTCGTTCACTGTTCACGTTCTCATGTTGTGGTCTCCATGCCCTTCTAGCATTTCTACTCACACTACCTCATCTTATTGCCATACAATCTTGTACAAGCTCTCTTCCTCGCAACAGGCGCAACGAATCTTCTTTATCGCATCATGTTAGGTCTGACACGTTTTACTTGTATTTGGTATCATTTAGTATTGTCTACACTTCGCGATGGTATATCACTTCACATAGCTGGCATAGACTAGTGATAGAATCTAGTGACGAGGTCAGATCACTATGCGATATTCACGTAATTAGCGGTAGTGCGCCAGAATCCCCTGCACAAATCAAGAACTATCCTTATTTCAAAACTCCCACGTCCCTCCTTCTCGCATGTTCGGCATTCGAAAACACAACGTGGCATTACCAGACCGACTTTCGACCCCAAAACCCGGGCACGCACGGGTGACAACACTGGCTACCTTGCTGGGGCAGGGATATCGGAAACTCGCGTTTATTTGTTTGTTTGTTTTTCTTCGTTTAGGAACGGGGGGGAAGGGTGGGTGATGTTGTGCAAGGTTGTACGACTGGTGGTGGAGATGAAAACGTTGCATGTGGATTTCGTGTGCTATTGATGGGATTTGGGGATAATGTGTGGTACGGGAATGGTTATGTGATTAATGTGCTTGGGGTGTATGTGGCTGAGGGACTTGAGAGACAGTGCTAATGGCATGGAATGTGCAGCCAGGATCCAACCACTCTACACCTCCTCGTAGTCGAAGTCCTCCTCCTTGTAGTATGGCCAATACTCCACCCCACGAGACTAGCGATCAAATCCACATAAAGGGCGGCAGCAGCACGCCAGAGGGCTAAAATACATGTCAGCCAGTGCTCACAAAGTGACAAAAAAAGTGCATTGACTCACAGGTCAGATGCCATGGCATTGAAGATAGCGTTCTGTTCCGTGGTGTGGTCGAAAACAGTGTCCTTGCTCGTTGATGGCAGAGCAAGAAGTTCGTCCCACTTGATCTTAGAGTCCTTCTTTACTGCACCACCAACCGTGACCTTCTTCACCATCTTGACGAATGGCCACGAATGTCATGATCCAGTCTACCATGACCCGCTGGCAACAGATGTACGGCCTCGAGCGAGTTGGGCTCTGGCCCCATGGGCTGGTGAAGTACCCATCGTCGGGACTCCGAAACCACATCTGGAGATGAGCTAGGCCAGGGACATGGCGGAGAAGAGGGCTAAGCGATTCCGTGGAGTCGATATGAAATGACGGATGCAGCTTGACACCAAAGAATTGGAACCATCCCTTCATGGTGAAGTCTAAGATGATCTTGTTGAGCCAATTGAATTGGGGCGTGGTGGATGAGCCAAGGACAGTCTGGAGCTGCTCTGGCTGAACGAAGCATTTCCAGGTGTTTACCTATCAAGCCGATTCCGCCTCCATGCGTACTTGCTTGCTGGTGCGAAGTAAAGCTAGATTAGGCTCGCGGTCGGACTCTTCAGCGGTTTGGGACTGGTCGCGGCCATATAACATAGATAGATCATGTTGGTTGTAGAAACCTCGACCCCAGTGTACCACGGCGCTTGCGAGAGCAGGATCTCCGAAGTGTGTAACGGCCTCGAGAGGGTAGCGGTCTGCGACGGTACTGAGAGGATACAAACGTGGGCCGAGTGCGTGCTCGAAAACAATCCCGCGCAGCTCTTTTGACAAATCCAAGAGGCGGAACGTCTTGCCGTTTAGATTCCACCACTTGCACTGCGCCTTGTAGCCCCTCTCGCCGACCAGAGTGTGGCGAGACGGGCGCGCCCTCCACTCGAGCCACTTCCTTAGTAACATCCACTCTTTACCGTCCTTGATGTACACGGAATCACTCGTCAATCCTTCGATGCTGGCGTTGAAGCAAACCATGCCAGTCGGAGGGAATTCAGTGTAGTCTTCTGTGAACGTGTAGAGTTTCGCGTCGTAGTAAGGGCGCAAAGGGTTTCGAGGCCAGAAAGGCGAAGCGCTAGTGGTCGAGTGTACACGGACATGCAGGTTGGCGAAAGTTATATCTTTGCGGTTCAGGTCTCGGATGATGATCTTAATCTGCCGGATCACGAGGTCGTACTGTGCTGGTACTGGTGTGAACTTGTAAGCGTACCTGACCGGACCCATGATCCAGAGAGCGGAGCTTGTCGGCTGGTGGCGGTTGCAGAGCGACTGTTAGGCCTTGGAGTTGTACATTCCTGTCTCCGTGTTTGGCTGCTGACTGCAGATGGCGAATGCGAGTCTCCAGGTATGGCATAGCGGCTTGAGATGGAGGGAGTCGAGATACGCTGAGTGATAGATAGGAGATTTCAAGAATGATGATTGAAGCCGATGTTCAAACTGTGGATGGAGAGGTTGAATGAATTGGTGGAATGTGGCGCAGGAATGACCGCGAGTGGGCGCAAGGGTTTATATAGTACCAGGAGAGCGGAAGCCAAGGAGTGAATAGCACGGGCCTCGAGGCAGCAAGGCTAGAAGGTCCGGTGATAAGCCGAGGGTATGGGGATGTTGATCACGATCTTTCACGAGCTACCAAAGAGCTTCGAGCACGCCATAAGCAGAGTTTAGAACTTGCAATTGCTTGACTCGCGCAAACGAGCAAGTACTTCTGAAGCAAGCACATGTGGAGAAGCCGACATAAGGGAGTTTAACACTTTTGTGAAGAGACGCAATGGAAAATGCTCTACGTATTTATTCAGAGTCGCTTTTGAGTTCAAAGATTTGAGATTCGAGGGGGGTTGAACAGGAGTTAAATGCCTCGCTTGTATGTGTGGGGACGTGAATTTATGCTACAACAAAATATATAAGCTCTTTTAGGTGGGCAGGCAATTAGATGATATCTCATCTACACCAGCTCTTCTCCCAGCGCGACTAATCTCGATTCTCATCCTCACCATGTGTCCACAGTCCGTCCTCATACTCGTGTTTATCGCTGTCACATCTATTTCTCGTGGTCGAACGACTCGTTCTAGTCAAACCACGTAGGCGAGACCTGACGGGTATGCTTGTCGAAGCTACAAATCTGCCTGCAGTTGCACACTGGTGGTCTGGCAGTCATTAGCGAAAGTATACAAACTTTCTTTGCTGTGAGTAGACATACAGAAGATCTTTCGGTGTATTGAGGATCGCAGCCACGGCTACTGTCTGGTCGTGAGTTCGGTTGCCGTTGAAGATGGCTTCCCACTTGTCTTTGGTATCTTTCTTGACCGTACCAGTAAGGTGGACGGTCACTTTTGGACTCGAGAGAAACGGATACGCAAAGGTGCATATCCAGTCGACCATGGTGCGCTGACAGCAGACGTAGTCTGCCCCGTGGTAGCGTGGGAGACGATGCCTGGTCATGTCGCTACCCCATGGGCTACCTGCGTAGCCATCATCTGGAGAACCGAAGCGCAGCTTCAAGTCTCGGAGGTCTTCGATACCTTGCAGCTGAGGTCCGTGGGATACGATATCTATCACATGGAAGCCCGGGTTAACCAGCACAACGAAGAAGTTAAAGAATGCATGGTTTGTCAGGCTCAACTCAATCCTGCTCAGATATCCATAGCTCTCGGGATGTTTGGGTTGGTAGCTAAACTGCATGGTTCATCCAGCCTTTGCCTTTGTAGCAAGGACAAACAGGTGAGTGTCGTAGAAGCATTTGCGCATGAGAACCCAGGCAACGTAAAGCACCTCCGCGCACACTTGCTTGCTGACGCGTAGTAGAGCGAGGTTTGGCTTATACACAGGCTTCGAGGCACCAGGTACGTAAGTCCTAGGTATGTCGATGGTATAATCGATGATATGCTTTCCAAGATCCTTGGGTACGTAACCTATACCGAAGGTAAGACGAGCTTTCGCACAAGCTATGTCGTCATGCTCGTCAGACCGCCGGACAGTGCTCAAGGGATAGATCTTGGTTGCGAAATCAAGGCTACAGATCTTGTCACGTAGCTCACCCGGTCATTTAAGAAAGGGGAACATCTTGCCAGTGATCTTTCACCATCCGCGCTGAATGCGATTGGCATATTTGCCAGCGAACGCGTATTCGTCGACGGCGGTATGACGCCAGTCCGTGAACGAGATCCATTTCTTCTTTTCTACTTCGTACAGGTGTATGATGTCTACGTCGGGATACGAGCCGGACGGGAAGATGATTACGGGGGCGGTGAGGTTGTTTCCGTACTCCTCCTTCATCTGAAACGTATAGTACTTGACGCCCACTTGGTTCCTGCCGACAGGCTACACGGGTGCGGCGTCATCGAGAGGCTCGAGCTCGAACTTGGGCTCGAAGATGTGGAGGTGCTGCTTCTTGAGCCCCGAGATCGTCTTGAGTATTGCTCCAAGGACTGGATCGTGGCGGTGGACTCCATTGTTGTACTGGATAGTCGTGTCTTTGTCGAAGCGCCCGACCTGCCCGTGCTCTGGGAAGGATAACATGTCCTCGAGGCGGATCATGTCACCGCGGCGAGCATCTGGTAGAGAGAAACGGGGCTTCTTATACTCGTGGTACTTGTACGAAGGACATGGCGGTTGTGAGAAGAGTGAGAAGCGCGGAGGTACGAAGTAGGGAGCGCTTGGATCGAGCCTCGATTTTGAGTAGGCTAGTCGACGGTTCGAGTTTGTGCTGGTCATGAACGTATGTGCCATAGGATCGAGGCTCACTGCGAGTCGCATGCCGAACGAGTGAGGTGCCGCCAGGGAGTGAGGTGCTGCCATGGAGTGAGCGCCAGAGAAGTTTAGTTCCTTCACGTATGTATGAAGACCGAGAGGCTACGAGGGGTGCGCTGGGCATATACACAACGGCACTCGCTAGCCTTCTGATCACGTGCACTGAGTATTCACCCTGTCACCAGAATTGGTCTAGCGTGCGGCCTATGCGGAGGTGCCCGTTTGAGTCACCAGCTTTGAGCTTCAGTGTTTCCTGAAGGTTGATAAAGCAGTGTAGGAGATTGAACAAATAACAAACAACGATTGACATACGAGAGAAGAAATGTACCGCGTAGAACCCACGTGACCAAAACTGCGATGCTCGCAGCACCCAACGCTCTATGCTACGTACAAAATTGAAAGCACCATGCTCGACAGAAAAGCGGTATAGCTTGAGCTGAAGCTATACGCGGTGCTTTTGGTCGATCCACAACACAAGCGATGATGATACCTGACTTTGTTCGCGGTTGCGGCAACTTGGAAAACAGAGCCGTCGCCGAAGTTGTAGTAGTCAACGAGCAGCCAATTAGGGGGTCGACCCCAAACTCCCTCACAGTGCTCAACGTTTAGGCCCAAACTGCCGTTGCCAGAAACAGCATTGAGGATATTCAGGAGGCCATATGCTGGAATGAGGAGCCCGTTCATGCCAGCGAGACTTACTTCGATATTGAGGTTGTGATTGAGCATATACATGCGGTTGCGGGTGACGTCATTGGCTTGGTTCGGGGGTCGTTGCTCAGTACACGGAAATGCTGGATTTGTGGGCGAGAAGGGCGTTTGCCATTGATAGTTGAACTCGCTCAGTATCCAAGGCACTTCTGACTGATCTGTTCCATAGTCGAGCATTACAACCACTCTCCTGTTTCTCGAGATCATCTCACTCAGGGTGGGCCAGTCAGTCAAATTGAGTGCGAGGTTCGGCGGCGTCCAGATGTACTTCGTCAATCCAGCCTGTTGAAATGGCGCAACGTACTCGGAGATCGGTATGCGTGTGCTCCGCCCGTTGTTGTTGCCCATCATGATTGCGATGACCTCGTAAGGGTGTGTGTCAAGCCAGCCGCGGACAGTTCTCAGGTACGACTCGAGCGTTCCGACGTCAAGGAGGTCGCAGGATGTGTGGCATAGACGAATGCCGGAGGTCGCATTCGGCTTCTGCGTTTCGAACTGCACTGTTACGTAGTCAGCACACATGCAACAATCATGTTGATTCTGGTTTGCTTACAGCCACGGATCCCATCATTGAGTTGTGTCAGCACTGGGTTCACTTGATTGCTAGCCGCATTGTGTGGCATTACGAAAGGGCTGTTGTGTGCAACGACCATGGAGACGTTTGAGAATCGGCGGTGACAGAATTCCGGATGACCGTTGCAACGCATAGTATTGGAAGGTATTGCTCTGGGAGCTGCGGAGGAAGAGGCGGTGGTTTGTAGGTTTGTTAGTACGAGAGAAGGCGACTGCGCGGAGGACCATCGCGCATGTAGCAGCACGCAGGCCAACAGGATAGAGAATATTGAAGAATGCATGAGGATTGAGATATGAATGCGGAACTAATGAGCTTCGTGTTTCCGGGGCACTCAAGCAGTGGCGTGAAGAGGTCTGGTGGTCTGATGCTTGAGTGGACGTTCCATTCGGAGCAACATGTGTAGAAGGCGCCATGGCGGCATGTCGAAGGCACGCGTCGTACCACCACGACCAAAGCATAGCCTGTATATCCTCAGCACGGTTTACAAGGAATTACTGCTTGCTCAAAAACTATCGAGAATAGACAGGCCGTCGGTTTAGGTTATAAAATTGTCGTGACCCTCGAGGCTGGTAGCTGGGGCTGTTCTCGCCGATCACGAGTTATCGTCGCACGTTGTGTGCTCCCGATTGATCTGGGCAGTGGCTTGCCGCTGTATCCACGTTCAATATTCACCCTCCATGTTGTACGCTGTAGAAGAATCATTGTCCACCTGGGCAGGTTTGCGTAAGCGAGCTTAGGTATTAAGACACCAAAGACCAGCCGGCACAAGAGGCGCATGGGACGCCGCACTCCTTCCTCAGATTCATGGATGAATAAGCTCAGCTCTCTTCTACTGAGCGTCTGCAGCTAACAGACGATGGTCACCGACTAGCCATTTGGCGTCTGTCTACAACGTGAAATTATTCAACCCCTCCAATCACACAGCGCAAATCTACTGCATTCTACCACATACGAGTGGCCTTGAAAACTTTCTGCTCATATGAGTGGAGGAATCATACTGTATTACTCAGAGAAATACCCACTTTGCTACAGCTTTGCGATGCTTCAGTTTGCTCTTCTCTGGTTTATTCGCCCGCTTCTATCCCTGCGTTTTCCCTCCTATGCTCCAGGAGGCAGTATTCAATTAGCCTGTCTTACTGGCACAGCACAAGTGTGCTGTGCCAAGCGGTATCCCGGAAACTCGTCCAAATCTTAGTTACATGCACTTCAAAAATGTGATGCATTCGAATGTCGATGTGTATAATGAGTGACAATCTGCGGAGGAGTCATTCAAATACAGATGTAGTTCAGGAGGGTGTATCAATTGAGTGATGATGTTGTTCTGCATTGAAGCAATCGCGCGGTCGAAGTAATTATCGGCAGAAGGCGTCCACTACCGAAACGCTAGCTCTTGCTGACGAGTGATTCGAACCGCGAATGATTCAATATTCAGCATACAGCAATTCCTACACATTTGCCAAGTGGCCTCTCGGAGACTGTTGACTGCAGTAGGTTACGACGAACAGTGTCGTTTGTTCATATCTCATTGCAGTACTTTGCGTGGAGGCTCCGGTGTTCCTTGATGAATCGATGGCGAAAACCAAGTATCACTTGAACAGCAGAGAAGACTGGGTAGCCAAGTATTATACCAGGTCTAGCAAAAAGAGCGTATTTCATTCATCGTACCAAAATTAATGATTAGCATTACAGTATCTCTCCGCCGCAGAACCTACTCCAGTTCCTCTCTCTGCTGATTCCACCACAAATTACACGGCACTCTCCCAGCTTCTCCCTTTCCACCACAACCCTTACTCAGTGAACACCCTCTTGACGGTGACAGGGACACAAGTTGGGTTCTCCGGCTTCGTAGCTCCGAGACCCCATACAAGGTTCTCGTAGGTGTAAGACGCAAAGATGGTCTTGCAAGCATACCACCTCTTGAGGCCGTACCACTTTCCGGCAGTAGGAGGATTGGTGGTGTTATCGATGTAGCTCTGCACGAGCAGCTCATCCTTGTCGTCGAAGGAGAGCTGCTGGGTGTTGCTGCCACTTCCTGGCTGCAGAATGGGAGTGGCGTAGTTGGTAGATGGGTCGTAGTTGAAGTACACGGACGAGGGAATGTCGGCATTGCCCGCGGGAAGAATCCAGGTCAGGATACCTTGGGCGCCCAGTTCTTCGTTATCTGGGGGTGGCTGCGAGTAGCTGGAAGTGTTGAAGTTGAAGGTGTCGAACGCAGTTGGGTTGCCGGCCTTGTCATCCGTAAGACAGAGCGACTCGAGGGCTGCGCCTACGTGGCATGCCTGGACGACGCTGTTGATCTTGCCGTCCTCAGAGGTGAGCTGCAGCTGGAAGGGTTTGGATGTGATGTTGTAGTCTTGCGCACTGGCGACGGCCAAGGTGGCAGCGGCAGCGAAAGCGGTCTTCATGATGGATGTGTGTTGGACGACTGGGAGCGACTGTTTGATAGGAGATGGTAGTGTGGAAGGCTGGATGTAGATGAGATGATTGATGAGATGCTGGACAATTTGGAGCTGCACGACTTGCCTTTATATCGCAAACCCCCTCCTCGCTTGCAGGTCAATTGCTTCATGCAGCTTCACGCAGCCTTACTCGTGATCCTATTCTGCAACACCATGTCAGACTCGTACAGAAGCGCTGTCGATCCCCAGCAATGACGTCCCGCACTCATCCATCCCCGCCACACCCACAGCGGAAACCTCGTATCTGTGCAATGGAACCCATCACGGATTTCCTGAACGAGCGAAGTCGAGCTGGAAGTGGAAAAACCTAGATCAGCACTTGTGCGCTCGCGGACCGGATGCTTGAAGCCACGGCTGGTAACAGCCGACAAGCTTTTGAAGCGGTGCCACAGCCGCTGCTTCCCCACAGACAACGGGCCATATCTTTACGAGGCAATAGTTTTGTGAGCTAGTGGATAGCAGCGGTGAGGCATATATGTGTTGCGGACCCTGATCAAATCCCATCGAAGCTAGTCCCGGTTGCAGTGACGCAATATCGAAAGTATTGCATTGCTGATGCTGCAGCTGTAGTACGAAGACTCGATATGATCAACTGATGCTGGCTTGCTTATATTTGTGCTCCAAGAGGCTTGATGCGCCCATTGTGAGGTGCGCAGCTTGCTACATGCGTGTCAGAATGATGAGGAAGATGGCTGCCTCGGTTGCAACGCCAGAACTTTTGTGCATCGTGGGGTGACGATCTGACGACTACGGTAGCATCGTGGCCCCGCGTAGTTCGTCGTCGGACTTAGACTATCGGCCGAAACTATACTCAGAGCCTCAATAATGACATCGCTACCATCTAAGAATAGAGACAACTAGCAGCACTTCACATGGTGTGTAGTAGCACTACCGCTCACAAAGACCTCTTCCACATGATCCGGAACGAAGCACTCTACCTAAGCTTCGTCAAGCTGCGCAACCTAATGGGACCATGCGTCACTTCTTGCCGGGCTTGTGCTGGTGACTCTTCGAGAACAAAGCTGTATCAACTTGTTGTGGGTAAGTAGTACAGCCGATTGCTGATCAGCAAATAAAGCTACTGCAAAGATCTCCGAGCTTCTCGTATGACCCCTCAAGTGTCTGTCGTCAACGCATTCTTCGGCTCCGAACGAAGAAGTGGTACTGTGAAAGGGCCGCAAGAATCGACACACGGTCATGGTACAACCTACGACTTCAAAGGCCAACTGGATGTGTTTGAATGCGTGGACAAGCTTGCAACATCGCAATCAGTCCAATTGCTTTGTGTCGAACCCGAGGTAAACCATTACATTGATTCCTTCTTGCGTATGTATCAATATTGGTATCGCAGCCTAGTCGTCGAATACTTCAATCTGTGTCGTTGTGGAAGGGAGGCGTCATGACAGCTCGCTGAGGACCTTGCGTCTGCACGGTCGTAGCCGGTGCTGCCGCGGTGACAGTGGGTGTTTTAGTTCGACGTGCATAACTTACAATCTTACTCCTCTGTTTAGTCGATGATCGGATCTCGACCTGGAGGTCGAAGGTGGAGTGAGAACGATGCAGCTCGGTGTGCGGAGATTATTTCCACGCTAGCGCCCGCGCCCGCGTTCGCGTTCGAATTGTATGTACGCGGCACCGCACGGCGTTCTTTCTGCCTTCAAGCTTCACCACGGCACCTGGGCCAATCGACCAATTGACCGAATACCACATGATTTCGACCATCCTCCGCAGATCTTTCGCAACCACTGCGCGTCGCTATCGACCTTCGAATGAAAAGCCTCCACCGCAAGAGCGCAACGAACCTCCAAAACCACCCAAAGACGAAGAACCCACCAAGCCCAAACCCGAATCTGCATCGAACAAGCCCAAATTGCCAAGGAGCGAGTTCCAAAAAATAAAGGACGATATGCGCGAGAGAGTCGTTGGTTCATTCCAACCTCGCTCTGAGTTCTTCATCTTCGCATTTGCGAACCCGAAGCTTTCCTGGGAGAAGCGCAAGAGAGGAGGGCTATCGCTTCTGGCGGCACTCCTTGTGGGGCTACTGTTAGATCCGTATATGAAGCAAGCTGTGTTAGGAGAGAAGAGGGAGAGTGCAGGCGAACGTGGTAATGCTGCAGATTCCCCTAGCACAATCGATACAGCCCAAGCGGAGACTTTTGTGGCTATGGTATGTGGTTGAAGTTCAACTGAAGGAGAGTGAGCTAATAAGAAGGATAGGTCTCGCAGGCATACAATTTGCGCGAGAAACGACAAGAGGAGAGGGCATCGCACTGGCGTTGAGCACCTGCGTATACACGAAGCACACATTTTCCGGGCACGGCAACCGCGCGATGCGAAGAGAACACATGTGCGAGCTTTGTGTACAGTACAAGAAGGCACGATTTTGGCTGTGGACGAGGATATCGACTCCAACATAATCAAAACTCAACACTCGGTTCGTGGGCTGCAGACAGTTATACATTTGAGGATATACATGATGTTCGACTCAAGTGGACGACTCTACGGGCCTCCCAAGACCACAGCGATGCTCAACAAGATCAACAAACACTCGCCCAGCCACGCGCTTCGCTCATTAGCGATGCCGTACGTTGCCACTATGGGCGTAGTCCTTGCTGGCTATACATACACCGCTGTCCTCATCCGACTTCTCGACACTACTGATCGATTTTCGCGCAACGGAGCTATCTGCGCTCCCTTGCGTCCAGCTCCAACATATCCAGGTGACCCAGCAGAAGATGACGTCGAAGCCAACGCTGCTTACCGCAGGATGTTCGAGAAGTGCGCTTCGGATTCCTCCGTAACCGCCATGCGACACTGCCATCCATGTGGTTCTGAGCATCATGACCGCCGCATTGGCGAAAGTGAGCGCCCACATGTAGCCATACACCTTATCGTTAAACGCCACATCGTGATCAGGGAAGTACTTGGCTGGTAGAAGAACGCGCACAAACGGAAGGACCAGCAGCGCGACGTGAGGAGTCAAGAGAATAGGCATAAAGTCCGTGGGATGGTGCCAGTAATAATCGTCGGCCAACAGGTATGCCGGAACTACTGTTGCGAAGAGCGCACCCAGGTTGAGGGGCCATGGACCTAACCATCTCGAACGTGGAACTGAAGAAGCCGGTAGGGGTGGTGCGGCCGGTGGGCTCAGTAATAGCGTCAAAAGGAAGAGATTCGTAGCGAAGCTGATCGCCACGATTTGCCCGAGAAGCATAAATGCCCATGTATGCTTGATGCCTCGTCTCACGCCTGGAATAATGTCAACCATCGCGCAGATGACAAACAATTGATGTCACTCACCTCTTTGCTCCAGGTACAGGCCAAGGCCCAGTGCAAAGAAGAAGATTTGGTGACTCCACCAGTACCTTGCATTACCCACAATTACTGTCTCCCATGCTTCGCGAAATAGACTCGTTTCCTTCAACCACAGTCCCCAGTGCCGATGGTGCGGGTCCAGCTCATAGTAGCTTCTCCACGTGAGCCAGCTCTGATAACTGACATTGAAGTACTTGATCATGAAAGTCCACGTAGTCAAGAGACTCCCAACGGCGAGCACACTGAACAGCAATACATGTTTGCTGGGCGGCTGATTTGCCGTCGTAGATTTTTTGAGTGCTGCATGCGTCTTGAAGATTCTCTGAAAGATGAAGACCGACACCAACAAACACGTCAACATGTACGAGAAGAAAATCAGGTACGGCCGTGTGTTTGTGTCCGCGCCATCGGGAGGGGGTTCGCGGTGCATGTAGTGCTGTGGTCTATGTACGCTGTTGGGCCGAAACCTGGAGGTGCCATGTGAGGATGTTTTTGGAGAATTGGCGCCGCGGGCTATTACGTACGTGCTGGGCTCAGAGCTTTAGCGTAAGCTTGCTGCGAGGAGAAGACGTGTTCAACGATGGCTGAAGATCGTTGTACTGTGTCGGCAGTGTGTGTTGATTGTACTTCAGTCTTCAGATGCCAGACGAGGCTTCGGTCCGTGAGAGACCAATCAGCGTCGTGGGCATTGAACCCGGTCTTTCGGGCCATCCATCGTCACGTGTGCAGGCCACGTGCGGGTCGATGGTCAGAGGTTCCAGGAGCTTCTGGCCTGCGGACGTCAGAACTTTCCTTTTATTTCTTTGAGAGCTTGCAGCTGTTGAATTCTTGTTGTCTTGATCTGCACCGTTTGCTTCGTCGCTCAGTTGCACTCTCCAGCTGCGACATTTTCCCGTGATGTCAGAAAGTCACACGGACCAATTGAATTGAAGTTTTCCTGAAACCTGCACCACGTTCATTGGCCACTGTCTCGACCTCACCACCGCGTCCGACAACCCCATCAGACAGCTGTAGCTTTACAAGGACAACATTCGCTACCACTGATTATCCACAGTACCTGCATGCGAGATAGCAGCTATGACAGACACGCCACAAACAACCGCTGGGGCCGATCCTAAGGAAGCAAGGGTCCTCGAGCAACACCTGGATCCAGCCTACGCGTTCTCGGCAGAGTTCGATCCGCAGACGCCCTATTCGGATGATGCTCCAGGAAGTTCTTCCAATTCTGTTCGTCCAGCCCCCGAGTCCTCGCTGCAGCTACAGGGTGGCGACATCCACCGCGATCTTTACAAGATCGCCGGCCAAGGAAAGCGAGCCAAGCTCCACCAACGAGCAGCGACGTTTTCCCACACTCAATATGCAGCTGTTGCGCCTTCTGAATCAGAGTTCGACCACGATGAGTTGCCGATACAGGACCAGCTTGCGCCGGGAGGCATGAGGCGCCAGTTCCTGCAACAGCAAAGCAAGCGTGTTAGCTACATATCTGAGCCCGTGACGAGGAACTTCATCTCTTTTCTCGAGCTGTACGGAAACTTTGCGGGTGAAGATCTTGAAGAGACGGACGATGACGATGATGTCGCTGCGGACCAGGACGATGGAGGCGAGCGTCGACCATTGCTCGGCCGTAGGCAGAGCTCGCGGAGGATGAGGGAACGGGGAGATGCATCGCAGCTCAAGACTTTCTTCACCCTTCTCAAGGCGTTCATCGGTACCGGTATCATGTTTCTGCCGAAAGCCTTCAAGAACGGCGGGATGTTGTTCTCCGCCATCACCATGATCCTCGTCAGCGCCATCACTGCGCTTTGCTTTGAGCTGCTTCTCTCATGCAGGAAGGCCTATGGTGGCGCTGGTTACGGAGACCTCGGAAAGTCGATCAGCGGGCCCAAGCTACGCGCCCTGATTCTTGTCTCTATTACACTCTCGCAGATTGGTTTTGTCTGCGCAGGTCTCATCTTCACGGCGGACAATCTCGCATCCTTCTTCGACGCGGTCTCGAAAACCAAAGGCGAGCCTCTATCGACAAACGCCTTGATTGGCATCCAACTCATCGCATTGATCCCTCTCTCCTTTATCCGCAATATCTCCAAATTGGGCCCGGCGGCCCTTCTCGCTGACGTCTTCATCCTCATCGGCTTGACCTACATTTACTGGTACGATATATCCTGGATCAGCAAAATGGGAGGTTTCCACCCGACTGTTGAGCTCTTCAACCCTCGCGACTTCACCATGACCATTGGATCTGCCATCTTCACATTTGAGGGCATCGGGCTTATACTCCCGATCCAGTCGAGCATGGCACAGCCCGAGCACTTCAGTAAATTGCTCTACATCGTCATGCTCATCATCACGGTCATCTTCACATCCGTGGGTGTTCTGTGCTACGGCACTTTTGGCGACAATGTGTCCGTTGAGGTGATCACCAATTTCCCGCAATCCAGCAAGCTCGTCAATGCAGTACAGTTTCTTTACGCCATGGCAGTGCTTGTCGGCACGCCGGTGCAGCTCTTCCCTGCGATGCGTACTATCGAGCTCAAGATTTTCGGACGTGCGTCCGGCAAGCAGAGCAGCATGACGAAATGGAAGAAGAATGCTTTCCGCACTGCTCTCGTTCTTTTCTGCGGTGTGATCGCGGCCGTTGGCGCCAGCGATCTCGACAAATTCGTTGCGCTTATTGGTAGCTTTGCGTGCGTACCGCTGGTGTACATCTACCCAGCGTACCTGCACTACAAAGGCGTGGCTGAAAGACCGTGGGCAAGAGGCGGTGACATTCTGATGATGGTTGTTGGGTTGGTGGCTATGGTCTACACGACAAGTATCACCGTTGCGAGGTGGGCAGAGACGTAAGGGAAGAAGAGGATTGCGAAAAGAAATGTTGTTCCTAAGATTGTCTACGAGGCAAGGATGTTTGCATGGCGTTAGCGGGTCAGGGTCTGAAGTTTTAATAGCGAGCATCTGAGTCGCACTTGTACTGTAAGCCATTCTTTTCTCTTCCATAGTCAAACTAATTGAACATTGAATGGATCACTCACGTGGCTCAAGTACTCGGATAGGTATCATTGTTCTACATGTGGAGCAAACCGTGGACTGTGTATGTAAACCCCTCACCACATCTTCAGAAACGTATCACTCTTCCGTCTCGTCGTCTAACCATGAAGTAGTGCGATCTCGGCGCCTTGAGCTTGGAGAAGTGAGTGCGCTTCTCTTCCATGTTCTTCTGACGTATGAGCTGGACCATTTGCTGCAGTGCGTTATTGAGCTGATCAAT